>Ga0307517_10007741_pt1 | contig 15581 bp, 12 predicted proteins | sample 23_EM_MG_FD_194515 | JGI IMG/M metagenome (GOLD analysis project Ga0307517, IMG submission 194515) | Populus trichocarpa ectomycorrhiza microbial communities from riparian zone in the Pacific Northwest, United States - 23_EM | ecosystem: Host-associated > Plants > Roots > Unclassified | place...
CATTTTCCATGACATAACCAAACACTGGAAAGTGTTTTCCAACTTATTTTCCATTACACTACCAAACATCGGAAAATACTTTCTCGGAATTCACTTTTCCGGAATTCACTTTCCCTGGAATTCACTTTCCAAAAGGAAACTACTTTCCAGCAAACAAACGGGGCTTTTATTTTTTCCTTTATCTATTTCTGCTTATGCCATGTAGGGTCAGTATCATTATTTTAAGTTTCCAGTTGTCCCATCCGTTATATTTGTCAGTTTCAGTCCTTGTTTCTCACTGAAAAGTTTGATCCTTCTTGCTTGTTCAACCAATCCTTCATGGGATAATGCAACTTGCTTACAGTTTCCTGGGAGTCCATATGGCTTCATTTGTGCCTAAGGACCTCTTCATGGATCTGGTATCTGGATTACATCATAGAGGCATGATTTGTCTTTTTGGGAAATGAGTGAACAAGCTCTTGGAAATTGGACACAAGTTTCCCATCTGTCTTTTGATCTGAAAGTTTATTACAGAATAAGCTGTGGTCTGCATTATTTATGACTAAACTATTTATGGGGGATTCTGATGCTTGTTTTCCAGGGGGTTTTCTGAATATATGGTCTCAGGAGGGGAATTAGCTTACCAGCAGCTTTGCAGCAAGATCACAGAAGAGTTCAATGACTGCTCCAAACAAGTACACCCACGATCCTACTCGTAGTATTTCTTTCTTTTCCTTTCCTTTTCACTCTCTCCCCTTTTTTGTTTTTTCCTGGAACTCTGTATTTATTGATTTTTCCTATTCTACTTGAGTGCAGGTAATTGAAATGGAGTCCCTATTTCTAAACCCTGACCATGACCGAGTTGATCTGGCTCACCTTCTCAGAGACATCCAAACACAAGAAAAGCAGAAGTTGCATCTGGTACATGCTCGTGCAAACCTGTGATTTCTTTCATTGGTGTCCCTTTGGGAACTTTGGATAGAAACCTGCAATTATGTCTTCTTTTCTTATTGATTTTGATCTATGTCTAAGTCAGTGGTTCTGTCAGTTGCTGAGTCAATAGTATTCAATCTTGTGTTGGGTAGATTCTATTTCTTTGTTTTCTTCCATAATACACATTTATGCCACTAATATTTTTGTCAACACTCAAATGGGTCCTCTTAAAGACATGGAAGTTCCATTCATCAATTACCTGCTTCATGTTTGGTAGCATTTACATTGTTTCCTTTGCTTTCTCTTAAAGACAGCAACCATTCAGCTGTTAAAGAAGGCTGGTCGGCCATCAGAACGACTTGTGAACCATGAAAACTGCAGATTTTCAAGACCAATGGAGCATGAGTGTGTGCACCTTCATGAAATAACTGAAGCTTCCGGAACTGAAGAGGCAGAAGCAGATGCTGAGTACGATAATGCTCTCAAGGAAGCAATCAGAGGTGTACAGGATTCTGTAACCACCATAAATGAACACCTGGAAGAAATCAAATATGAGATTGCAGCCCTTGAAGCCCAGTGACGCAACATTTTTACTGATCCAAGACTGCATGGCAAAAAAATTCACCAGAGGTGGTAAGAGTCTGCGGTAGTGAAAAAGGTGGCAAGAATCGATAATGCAGATTGCACAATGTCCATGCTTATCGAGTTAATGCTGTATTGTTTGGGTCAATGAAATGCAGATAAGATGCTCTCCTTTTTGTTTTCTCCTTTTCTCACGTATAGCAATCATAACTTTTGCAATTAAACATGCTGGTTCTATGTGAAACTGCTTCTTCCTTATTAGAATCTTCAATACCCAACTGGCATAAAACAATAATATTGAAACTGGTATGCTCCATATTATCAACCATTCAGAGGACAATGAAACCTGACAAATAGAACGACAAAGGCCTAAAGCTGAGCCTAGAGCAGCGTCCCTGCTTGATGGGTTCTGAGATGAGTATCTCCGGGTGTAGTATGGGGCAAAGAGGGAAGATTTCATGAGACTATGCTTGGCAAATGGGTTGATTATGTAGCTTCCTGGAAATTTACAAGGAATTCTATATGGTAACTTATAAGGGTTGTTTTGTGCCTTGGAGCCTAATTGATATTGTAATAACGGTTGTTTTTCAGAATGTTTTTTGTTTGAATATTGTTTTTCAGATGTTTTTCGCTTTGAAATGTATCGAAATAATATTTTTTTTATTTTTTAAAATTTATTTTTGAAATTAAAATGATAAAAAAAACACTAAAATAAAATTAGCTTGAAGCAAAGAAAAAAAAAAATAATTTTTTTAAAAAATACAGTTGAAATGAAAAAATATACAGGCTTTTGAGACCCTTTCTGGTCCTGGAATCAATAACAGCATGAACAGTCTCCAGCAGAAATAGCTAACCGGTTGCTCTGAGTGTGCATTTGTGGAAACCAATCAATAAAAAAGCTTGCACTAATAGTCTTTGCCCCGAAATTCCATGGAGACTGCTTGAAAATGTAACTATAGTTATTAAACCTGACCAGTCACTGTGATTGTAACATGCAGTTGCAAATAATGTAGCCTTTTTATATTCGTGACAATAGCAGTATATAGGATCAGAATTCTCAGTTCTCTTCTTAGTATTACAGCCACCTGCAATGCTATTGTGCAATGTCCAAATGAAAACCCTAAATCTTGCCATGGACGTTCACGGGCCAGACTTGCTTCCATACCAGGTTAGCAAAGCTGTTGCCGCCATCATCTTCACCGATTCTCCCTGAACCTTCTCGTTTCATGAGATCCACCACCTCATAATATATACGAACCTAACTTGTATTCCAAAACTGCATGCATCTACTCGTTCACGTATGAACCTTACTAAATAGAGATGACAATGGGCGGGTTACAGCTCTCCCATACCCAACCATATTGATCAGGTTTGAGGTGGAGGGAAATAGTTTTTCCCCATCGGGGTTTCGAGTGGGTCTAGGGATTCCCCATTAATATAATTTCTTGCATTTAAAATTACTATTTGATTGCTAATATCCAATGAAAAAGTTAGTATATATACACATAAATGTTGTTCATAGTTAAATATAAGTTATCAATGTAAATCTAACAAAAAATATTATTTTAAAAGTTCAATTATTTAAAAAATATAAGAGAAAAAAGAAAAAAAATTACATGAGTATATATAATCGGGTATGGGTTTTCCACAAGATGGGAGCATATACCCCGTCCCCGTCGAGGAAAAAATGCCCTCCATACCCACCACCTCTTTCGGGTCGGATTTAATCGATTACCTATTGAGGTGGGTAATTTTGCCATCCCCAACCCTAATTGCAAATTATATGCTCTAGCTAGAGGAAATATTAGTGGATTCCTCAGGCAGGTTGCACTGATAACAGTCCACATGCAGGAGGAAATGGTTTTTAAATTATGATGGTTTTTAATTTGGAATCAATTTTTACAAATCAAGGTGTTTGGAGCATGGCTTTAGAACTCGATCTGAGCGGCAAAGTCCACATCACTGGTTGGAGGGTTAATCCAAGTAATTTTTGTTTCAACTTTGACCCCATGTATTCCTTTCTTGATTGACAATTTGCTACCAACACCAAGTGATGCCTGATGTGCAGGTGCAGAAAAACTGGACAAGCTAGCTGCTAGCTCTAGTGCTGACTGCAAGCAACTTTGTGAGTGTTAAGTGGCAGCTATGAAGTCTTCCCCTATTTACTCTGAGAGAGTTCAGCAACTCCCCAGACTTTGCCAACTCCAAGTCACCATTCCTAGTGGCCCTAAAGTCGATTCTTTGAGAAAATATAGCTTAAGGGCAATCTTATGCAATTTATTCAGGGATTTGATTCTTTTGTTGTTTTTGTGATGTGCAGGATTTGATTAAACAGTGAAGAAATTCTTTGAGACGGTGATATATATTGAGGAAATAAAGTTGGAGGGGTTGGGCATGGCTAAAAAATGCACTAAGAAAAATATATGCTTGTCTATTTAAACATGAATCTAATGTAATAAAACTTTGAAGAATTAATATGATGTTTCATGGGTGAGTTCAGAAATGTTCCATACCAACGCACATTTGTCCAGAATGGTGCCAATGCATGTCCACGCTATAATTCAAGTACAAAGACCATGTTGACAAACTTTAATGCAAAACTGGATAGTTAATAAGAGAGTGAACATATTTTACAAATCCTGAAGGGGTGGTTTGATGGGTGGTGGAATTACAATGCTTGACACATTTACCAGAAGGTGCAATGTTAGTCAACAATTTCTCCCTCTTCAACCCTATCAACTTCGTCAACAATATCACATTTTCCCCCGACAAAACAATTCCCCAGCTCGACTTGAGCATCATGTTCGATGTTGTCATCTCTATCACCAAAATTTTCAGCTATTGTGTTGTTCCTGTCTTCAGAAACTTCCTCCCCGACAAGTGAGGATTTTTTTCCTACAATCTCATCCCCATAACCATCTTCTTTGACCACTACTGAAGGAAATTTCAAAGGTTTCTCTGGCCAATCCTTGAAGAAAGAGTTCGCCACCATGAACCTAAAAACCTGCAACAATTGGCGCTTATCTCTCTTTATATCTGTGCTCAGAAGCTTCTCCAATAGTGTTGGCTTCCTTTCTTCATTTGCTGATCCAACCTGCTTGGCTGACCGACCTTTTTTGTTAAATCTTCCTCTTTTATCATGCTTGTTCCAGAATTTCCCTTTCTTAGTCAAGGACCTTCTGTTATCTTCCCTTCCATGCTCTTGTTTCTCTGAATCTAACAGATGCAGTGGTGGTATTTCTGCAACCTCAACTCCTAGTTTCTCTGAATTTAACACCTGTGGTGGTGGTATTTCTGCAACCTCAACTCCTAGTTTCTCTGAACTTAACACCTGTGGTGGTGGTATTTCTGCAACTTCAACTCCTAGCTTCTCTGAATCTAACAGATAGTCTGGCGGTATTTCTGCAACTTCAACTCCTAGCTCAGCCTGCTTTGCCAAAATCTCCTTGAGTTGCTGCATCAAACACGTCCAACAAATTACCAAAAGTTGAAGCATATTGCAGCTTAAGAATTTTCACTAGTTCCTTTCCTTGATACAAATTTTCATCACCTTAAGAAAAACCAACCAATCCTTTCATAATGCACCCATTCTTACTCTCTTTCACCCCGTTATAAAATGAGCTTTCTAGTAATGAATTATGTAAAAGGCCATAATTTCAAACAAGGAAGAGATCTATGCTGTGGAATAAAATGTTCATTGGCATATATATTTTGCCAGAAAAAATTGACCATCCATGGAAGAACATATTATACAAACAAGGTCTTGTCAAGTGGCCCTAGTATACGTGCCAAATATACAATGCAATAGGGGGGGGTGTCGGGGGTTTTACCTTGCGACGAAAGTTGGCCTCTCTATCAATAACCTCCATCTGCTTCTGCCACGTGTCAAGTTCATGATCAGCTCAACTATTTGAGTTAATAATTAAATGCAGCATAATAGTACAGAACAGGATTGAACCTTCTCGATGCTGGTTTTTGTTGGGTAGTGCTTCCTACGTGATTCACGCCATTGTTTGATTTCTTGTTCCGTGTAAAAAAAAGTTCTGCTAGGTTTACTGATGTACAGAGTTAAACCAGCAAACAAACAAAATGCAGAAATTAGTAGTGTAAAAGTGGATGGAAGAAAGAGGCAATGGCAGTTTACCTGCCTGCCCTCGCATTTACATTCTTAAAGTAACTTGAATAATAATACGAGGTCACCCTAATATGACACTTTCTCAAATTGGTAAGTAACAATAGATCAAGCAAACATTACCTTTTCTCTTCTGTAGCTTGGTCTGTAAGATCAGTGCGACCAAATTTTGCTACCCTCTCATTGCCGTTCCCTGACGCATTTTTAGAGAACAAGGTTTAAACCACCTATCTCCCTCAAGACATACGAAGAGGAGGTGAGCTTGTAGTAAGGTCTAAGATTACAAACCTTTTCTGCCATGTTCATTAGAAAACTCAATCTTTCTCTTTCCATTATCCATGCAATTGAAATCAGATTTCTGGTGTCTGCAGAAATTGAATTTCAGATGATTACAAGACAGTTCCATATAGTAGTGGAAGATAGAAACCAAAAGTTTCAATACACACCCTGATTGTGATCGCCCTCTATTTCGATTATTTTTTAAGTTTTTTCCAGAAGGCTTTTCCCATTTGGATTTTGGAGTACTACTCTGGCCATTTCTGGCAGTATTACCCTACAACAAGGACCAAACACTTGAATTCATCAATATTTGTAGGAAAGCCATCAATTGGGAATGCACGACATTTTGGAGAGGTAACAAAAAAAAATGAAGAGAAAAGCATCCACAAAACTACATAAAGATTTGGAACAAATTTCATATACAAAAAGGCAAATAATTAAATTGCAAGTGAGTAAACCTCACTAAAAAATTAGTGAAGCAACTTGAAAAACGTGCCAGCTACCATGAATGATAGCATACTGAAGCATGGAAAGTGCATAAAACAAACCATGATCACTGGATTGCATAAATGATATGAACTCAGAAAGAAATCGTCCAAGTTAAATACGGTTACCTGCCACCTATTGTATGTAGAGGGCTGCGAGTTCCAACTTTGCTGAGACGCAGATGAGTTCCCTTGCCCTTGCTGAGTTGCAATAGGCAATGGCTTTGCTCCATTTGCAGCCATTGCAGGCATTGGAACTTTCTCACTTTGCTGTAATGCAGGCGAGTTCCCTTCCACTTGCTGATTTGCGACATTTGGTCCATTTGCACCCACTGTGGGCATCAAAAAGCTCTGACCTTGCTGTGACGCAGACCATTTCCCTTGGACTTGCTGATCTGCAACATGCAATAGCTTCGATCCATATGCACTAGTTGTCGGCATTACATAGTTGGGCTGGTTTGGATTAACTCGTTGCTCGGCTCCAAACGGTGGATTTACAAAAAAGTTCTGACTTTGAGCACCTACCACTTGGTGATTGCTTGAAGGGACATTAAAGGAACCAACTTGAGAATTTATTGGCATTTGCAAAGGCATAACAGGGTTCATCATATTCTGCATTGGATTTTGTAACAAACCCATATTTTGATTGAGTTGTTGTGGCAAATTGGAGAAACTAGGACCAAACAGCTCTCCTTGCAATTGGTTTACTTGATCCATCAACATCTTTAAAGCATTCAACTTGTTGACTTGATTTTGTAACTGAAGGATAGCCAGATCATTAGGTCCACTCAATATACCAGGTTGTTGAGCGATCAAAGGTGGCATATTAGCCATGGCTTGTCCATTGCTTAAAAGGGTGTTTGAATTATTGAAAGTAATTGGAATCTGAGGATTGACTAAACCCAGTTGCGGTTGCATTGGCATTGAATTTGCTACAGATTGGTTTGTTGAAAAAACCTGATAAATTCAACAAACAAAAGAGGGAAAAAACAAACACAGCTCTAAATTAGAACAAAGAAAAAACCCTTTAACATACAAAATTATCAGACAGAGAGAGGGCTATAGTACCTGTTGATTAAGAGGAGCAGTGTTGCCCTTTTGCTTGTGATGCTTAGGACGACGGGAATTGAAGAAAGGTTTCATCTTTTGAGCATCAAGACTGCTACTTTACAAGTTGCAGAGATTTTTACTCAATTTAGAAAGCAAGAAGAGAGGGTGTTAGGGTTTAAGCTTTAACAGGAGGAAGGCGGGTTTATCTTTCTAGAGTTTGTACTTTGTAGGCTAGCCAGAAGCCACTAACCTACTAGCACTAGCGTTTTTTTTTCTCTTTTTTTCTCTGCAAAAAATAAAAGGATAACTACATGCTTGTCCTAATGTGTACAGTTACTAAGCAATAATTCCCCAATCTTTAAACTGTAGCTAATTGTTCTCACATATTTCTTTGATTTAACACATTTGTCCCTCCTCATTGTTTCTTTTGATTCGTGCTGAAGAAAACTGACATTATGCAGATGTCTAACGTGTTAATCATAAAAAGGGAAGAATTCACGAAAAGAAACTGGGACTAATTTAGAATTATAAGGACTTCTTTACTCTTTTTTATTTTTTTAATACAATTTCATAGATCATGAAAAAAATATAATGACTTCAATTTATGGCACCATTTCAACTATATATCATTAAAAGGGACTAATAAATTAATTTAAATACATTACAAGGACTAACATAGAATTAACCCTCTAAGTGACCTTGCACTATATCTTAACGAACTTGACTTAAAAAAAAGAGAAAAAAAGACAGAACATCCAAACTCAGATGGCACAACATCTACGAGACTACGACAATGTCGACCAGCACCACCAGCTTCTTCCAACCGGCCTCCGTGACCAGCAATGGCCGTCCAGTCCTCCACCAAAGCGAAGTAGAGTGCCACCTCCTTTCCGCTGTAGACCTTGAAACCGAACCCACCACAACAACCACCTCCATCAATTCCCTTGACTTCCCGCCATTAAAATCAGGCCTCCTAACCTTCACCACACACCGCCTCCTCTGGTTTCCTTCCAATGCCACCACAGACAGTTCAAGTCCAATATCAATCTCTTTGAATTCTGTAACACATATTTTCATCAATGAAGTCGATCAAGTCAATGTTTCACTCACCCCGGATCCGGTTTCAAATTTCTATGCATTCGAGGAGTGTTGTGGTGACTTTAGTGATAAGAGGGAAGGGGGGTATTGATGATTTTTTTGACAAAGTTTTGGGATTGTTGGAGAGGAAGGGCTTGGGAGATAGGTAATGATAGTGGTGGTGGGTCGGGTTCCGGGTCTGTTCGGGTTCGGTTGGTGGGTTATACTCCAGTGATGGGTCATGGAGGCTGGTCGGTGTGGCTGGTATATTGAGGAAAGAGCAGGAGATGTGGCAGAGTACTGGCAAGAGTATGCAAGAGGCTTTTCAAGACTTGAATGCTCTTTTGGTAATTGTTTTTTTATTAGAAAGTTTATTGCTCGTAGATGGTGTTTAGTTTTAACTGTTGTAATTGAGTTGTCTGATAATGGATTAGTATTTTATAATTGCATATGAACAATGTGTTCATGCATGAGCTTGAAGGAGATAATTAGTTGTAATTATTGGGTTATCTAGGAAACATTAATGGAGTAGTGGTTGAAAATAACTCGATGCTGAGGATATGGTCTTGCATTTGTTAGATTATGCAAGAAACGAGAACAATAATTTTGGTTTTGACTTGTGTCTAATGTGTTAAGCCAAATTGTTATTGCTCAATCACTTTCTTTTTGGTCATTCTGAAAAAGATAATAGCTTGCGGGAGATGTTTAGTTTCATTTTATCGCTATTTAACAATAGAGTAATGTATTCGTATTTGAAGTAACTTGACATGAACTATTACGCACATGGACTGTTGCATTGCTTAGACTATGTGAGAAGCAAATTATCTGAATGTTTGGATTTGTAACGAGACTGCGATAGTTAGGTTTTGACATGGGCTGGTGTGCATTGCTTAGATTACGTGAGAAGTGAGTTATCTGAATGTTTGGCTTTGAAACGAGACTGCAATAGCTAGGTTTTGGCTTGTGTACAAGTGTTGAGTTAAATTGTTATTGTTTTATCACTATGGGTTAGGCTGCTGCTGCTTTATGTTCTGTGGTTTTTAAATCTACAGAGCAAGGTTAAAGAGATGGTCATGCTAGCAGAGAAGATTAGGCAGAAGCTTTTGTCTGGCTCGAGCTCTCAAAGTAGTTCTGGAAATGATGAGGAAATGGGTTCCAAAGAAGACATGCAAGAGTGGCTGTAGAGTGTTGGTATCATATCCCCAGTAACAAAAGAGTCTGCTGGTGCCATGTATCATCAACAACTGTCCCGTCAGGTCTATTTCGTTTGCCACCTGTCTGTATGCGTTTCTCATGGCTTAATTGTTTGATAAGAGAAATTTAGTTGGATCTTCTTAATATTACTTGCTTTTGTTGGCTGAGTATGCTTCTTAAATATATATTGTTTTACTCGATTTTCTTCCCTTAAAGAAGAGAATCTCAAATTTTCTTTTTCGTTACTTGGTTAGCAGATTTTGTCAGAATTCCCTTAGAGAAAGCTGGAGGAATGATCAATCTTATAGATATCTATTGCCTCCTCAGTCGTGCTCCGGGCACAGGTTTGTTTGATCTCTTGCTGTTGCTGTTGCTAATGGGCCCTTAATTCTTTCTGTGCTGTTCTACATAGAATTGATCTCGCCTGAGGATTTGTTGCAAGCATGTTCCTTTGGGGGAAGTTTGATGTGTATGTATGATTCTATCTTCAATTACTCGGGCATTAAGCTGTCTGTTTTGAGATCCAAATATGGGGAGTAATTAATTTATGTAGAATTCAAAGGAAACTTACTTGTGACGTGAGAAGAATTTGCTTTTTTAACCTTGAATCAATTACTTCAATGTTATTTCAATTTATAGAACCAAAGTGATATTTTTTAAATTAGTATTTTGGCTTGTCTCACAATCTGCCCCATGAAATGTGTTCCTAGTTAGAAGAGAGTTTGGCATGGAGATAGAAAGGGAAAAAAAATAACTATCCCTACAACAAATTCATTTCCTTGTTTGAGATCTGTGAGTCGGTGTTCGCAATAGAAAATTGTTGAAAGGGGTGAAACAACGCATATTACAGTACTGAATTGTGTGAAGAATGAGCAATTAGATGATACACAGCAATGCCCTGTGGCCAGAGCATCAATGCTAACTCACTTTGAGATAGAGAGGGAGGGAGGGAGAAGCTTTAATTGAAGTGCTTAGAAAAGAAAGAAAGGTAAACAAAAGAGAGAGAAATTGCACAAAAAATTAATTACAATTTTCCTTTCTCTAATTGTGCATGAACACAAAAGAATACTTTTATTTTATTATTCCCACATATTTCCGCCTAACTTCTTTTATTGTAGTGGGAAGCCCACATGGAATACTTACTCCTCACCTCCTCCATAGTTTTCCCCTCTCCACCAACCACCACCAGACAGCTCACCACCACCATACTTGGCACACAAAAAGGACAAAAAAATTAAAAAAAAAAAAGGGAGAAGAATATCTTGTGCTGTTCAAAGGGCCTCTAAAACTAAGGACAATGACCCTTTTCTTCCAGTGCAATCATGGAACTTGAGTAACACAAAAACAATAAGAACATCATCACACCATAATCCCTTTTCACCTTTGGTTGTCGGCTTCCCATGTGAAAAACTAGAACCTATTTGTAGAGAAGAAAATTCAGATACAAGGACTTTACATGATCTCAGCAGCTCACCTGCATTTAAGTCATATCATGCTATCATTAGCATAAACAATTCACAGTAAAACTACAATTTTTAGGCTGTGATTTCCTTTTCCGTTGTGGTGGAAAGATGTATTTACTTTACTTGAAAGCAAATTGTTGCCCTTTTCAGGTTCAGTAAAACAAACAAGTCACACATTGACATGGAATTAGCTCAAACATCAAGAAGGTTCAAAGGGAATTGTGTGTGTGTGTGTATAAAAGAAGAAGACTTTCTTACATTTTTTAGTTTCACAGTGATAAATTACCATTTGTTTTGGTTAATGTGCCGGGATAAAAGGTAAAAAAACACATTTGGTTGGAAAATTAAAGATAAATATATAAATTAAATCTTTAAGGGGCAATTTGAAGTGAATTTTTATGAAGGATATGAAAACAAGTTCTTTTCATCTCTACTATCTTTGCTTTTTTTTTTTTTATCTTAACCGAATGACGCTATCTTGTAGACATCAAGTTCTATACTTTCACCATGTATTCTTTTCTAGCATCGTGCCTTTTTGTCAATGTGTGAGCTCTTGAAGGATGTAAGCAATGCACTGGATGCTGCTGGGAGGTTGACCTCAACAATCACATGCTGCACAGCTTGGAATGAGTCTAGGTCATGGAGAAATGATATAAAATATGTCGATTACATGGAATAGACCTAAACGAATGGTTCCTATGTGATTTTCACTGGTTGTTAGGTTGCTGTGATTTGTCAACGCAGATTAAGAAACCCTAACGAAGAACAACGACATCAAACCTTATATTTTATAGATGGATTAGGAGTAGAATCAACCGAAGAATTTCACCTTTATCCTTCTTTGAAGTATTCCTTTTCATACAAGGAAGTCTTTATTTACTGGCATGTGGTGAAATGTGAATCTTGCCCAAATGTCCCGAGCATCCTGCAAGCCACTTCAAGCAACTTCCCTGCCAAATATTATACACATTAAAGTGTTAAACACCCTTTAATTATACATATCAACTGAAAGCTACATGCTAACTTCGACAGGTTCATGAAACCAACCACTCGACAACAACATAAAACCTAAAATAATTGCCCTAATCAACCAACCAACATGCATTTGTATTAATACTTAATTTTGTCATGCATACTAAACAATGTTAAACACTCCAGAGTGGCAATTGCATGGAGGGCATATCCTCCGTGTAGCAATCCAAGCCTGACATGGGAGAGATATGTGCAGTTCTTTCTCACAGCTAGAAAAGCAACGGTAGAAACAGGAACAGAGAGGTCTGATTTCTTATATATAATACAAGAAGTCAAAGAAACGTGTGGATACCAACTCTATGCCTTGAAATAAATAATGGAGTTTCCAGTTTGCGCAGCGTTTGACAGGATACTCCAACTGTATGCTAACGATGGTCCCAAAACCGCTGACTGTATACTATATACTACAATAACTTGTAATAAAAACAAAATAAATCATGCCCAATAATTGTTTTCAAACCAAATGAATTTATTGTGTGCTAAGATCATAGACATAAATAAGCAAAAACACCCTGTCTTTTGTTGGCCTTTATAATTAAGAAGGGTGCAAGTCGGCATTACAAACAAAACACTATAATTCTTGTTATGGTAGGAGTTAGTGTGAGTGTGTGTTTATATATATTTTTTCATCCAAGTCTTTTTCTAGATTATTAGGGTAATGGTTACTTCATCTTGGCTGATTTAAAAATAAAATAAAATTAATCAGGGTCGAGTTTTATAACTATGGATGAAATATAACAAAATACAAGAATAGGTAACAATTTTTTTTTTCCTCATGTTCTATACCATTCTTGCTATAATCTATATAATTGGTAGAGATGTTGACTTCACAACATCTTCATAAATAAATGATAATGTCATAATAAACATGATTGGTAGTTGCAAGGCATTGTCCTAAGAGATCATGAATCAAATTAAGAGAGGAGATGGCTGGCTCATGTAATGTTAAAAGGAATATTTTCAGAATAATCCCAAATTGTTTAGTCCACTAGCTTCTGATAATTGTGATTAACAAAAGAAAAGGCAGAATAATTAAGCTACAAGCACCACAGATTTCATATCTTCTGCAATGTACTAATGTCTCACACAACCCGAAATAAACTAAAGAGTAAAGACCCACCGAAGGGGGGAAATTGAGGAAGGGGGGAAATTGAGGAAAAGACAAATATGCCATTCTGGCGAGCTCTGACCACCGACACTCACAATCCCCCATGCCAATACCTCACCCAAAAGCCAAAACCCACCCTTTCCTGGCTGGCTGGCCAAAGCCACCACCGGAACTTTTTTACTAAAACCGAAATATCGGTCACCATTAAAATGAACTCCCAAAGAAGTCCACAAAATAAGAAACTCAAGACTGTAACAATGCAAGGTCAGCAAATTCAATAACATGGTCACAAAAAAGAAAGGGACAAAAGAAAACCCTTTACCCTCCCCGCGAAATTAACCATCGAAATATCTGTACCGAAACAGAAATATCGGCCCATATCGAAATTAACCCTGGAAGGTGGACATTAACTAAAAAAAGAAAAAACTAGCAGAGCATGCAAATTCAATACAACACGCCTGTAGTAAGAAAAAAAAAAAAGCCCTCTACAGCTCCGGCCAAATAAACAACCGAAACATCAAAACCAAAACCGAAATAACGCCGAGACGAGATTTAAAAATAAAACACTAAGCAAGCGAAATTCAAGGGAACATACCTCTCCTTTGCGGCTTAGCAGCAACCTTAACACTCTTCATTTCCGTCTTGGTATCCGATTTCTCCTTCTCCTCTAATGGAAACAGAACCCCATCAATCCCTTGAACAGAGATTCTTCCATCTGTGTAAATATCAGGATCAAACAAATAAGCAGAATTCTCAGCATGTCCAAATTTCACTGACCCATCAGCTTCTTGTGCCAAAACTTTGTGTGGCAATCTTAATGTATCATAAGAAATCTTCCCAAATCTTCTAACAGCATTGTACATGCTTTCTTCAGTTTGATACTCGGGTATCACATGGTAATAGATTATCTGCTCCGGTGCTCCTGGCTCACTCAATTGGTCTGTTGTGAGCTTAGCCATTGCTTCATCATTTGGGGCTAAAACTGTTAGCACATAACCTTCAGATACTAATCTTCCCATTTCTGTTGCTAATGATGTTAAATTCACAAGAATATCAGCCATTTCATTGTATCCTCCATACAAAAGAAGGGTTTCAATGAAATCTTTAACTTGTCTTTCTCCATTGAAATGGTGATGAGGTCCACCTGGACCAGGAGCTGGAGCCGGGGCAAGAGATGGGCCGGGTGCCATTGCATCGTAGATTGGTAGGACCGGGGCTGAACCGGGTTTTGCTGGTGGTGCTGGTTTCTTCAACCTGTGTGTTCTTGGATCAACCTCTGGTGCTCCTTCTGGTTTCACAGCTGAAATTGATTGCAAACTCCTGCGATTGTTGAAATCTTGTTGAACAGATCGTGGGATTAGCAACCTTTCAATCCCATGAATTACGCCATCTGGCCTCTCCACTGCATTCACTTGAATGATTTTCGCCGAGTCTATTAACTTCTCGCCGGATTGACTGCCGAGCTTGATTCTATCGCGGCACAAGGTGCTGTGATGGTGAAGAGAGGAGTTATGGCTGAGATTGATTCTGTTGGGGACAATGTGATAAAGTAGGAGAGTCTGGAGAGACTTGAGATTGCCAGGTTCAAGCAAGAACCGCTTGAACTCGGGATCAAGATCACGTTCGAGAGCTTCATTTCTAGGAGCAAAGATGGTGATGTTGTGTTTACCAACAGCATCTTCAAGGGTTTGTAAAAGAAGTGCCTTTTCAACAAGTTCAGCCAGTTCTGTATAATGTGAGTCAAGAAGAGCTACAAGAACTGAGTTTGAGTTGATTTGGCCTGAATAAGACCCATTGCTATGGTTCTCTTGCAATGTAGAGGAGGAAGAAGAGAACCCCAGATGAAAATTTGAGAGAAGAAGAATAGAAGCGAAGAAAATGTGGATGCAAGGAGGTGAAGGCGCCATGGCCATTGAAGAAGGAAAAGATTGATGGAGGGTTAAATTGGCTTGTTGAAGAGGTGATGATAGATATATAAAAATAGAAGAGGTGAGGGGTTGGGTTGGTTTTGCTTGCTTCAAAGGCCAGTCTTTTCTTTCTTTCTCTTCTCAGTACTTTGTTTTTCTTGGGCTCCCTTTCTCTGGTGTTGTGTTTTTTACTTTTATACATTCGTTGAAGGTACATAAAAGCATGGGAGAAGACAGTGGGTAGTTTACTGTTTTTCTGGCGGTTAAAAGCTTCTTTCACAGTGTTCTTCCTTCTGCGGTAAAACTTTTTTATATATATTTTTTAAAAGCAATGATTATTAAATTCACAAATATTTTTTA
>Ga0307517_10007742_pt1 | contig 15580 bp, 18 predicted proteins | sample 23_EM_MG_FD_194515 | JGI IMG/M metagenome (GOLD analysis project Ga0307517, IMG submission 194515) | Populus trichocarpa ectomycorrhiza microbial communities from riparian zone in the Pacific Northwest, United States - 23_EM | ecosystem: Host-associated > Plants > Roots > Unclassified | place...
AAAATATATTAAAATAATATTTTTTTTATTTTTAAAAAATTATTTTTGATATCAGTGCATCAAAATGATCTGAAAATACTAAAAAAAATATTAATTTAAACTAAAGAAAAAAATAAAAAACTTTCAAATTTTTTCAAAAGCGCTTTTAAAACGCAAAAACAAACAGGACCTTAATATGCTCAATGAGCACTTCATATTCCTTCACTTTCTCTTTCACGATGAAATATTTTATATTGATATGCTTCTTTTGGCTTCCATTATTATTATTCTTAGAGAAGAAAACTGTAGTCGAATTATCATAATATATTCTTATTAGTTCTGATATGTAACCAACAACTTTAAGACTAGAAATTAAATCTCAAATCGCATGTGTCATTACTTCATGCTATGCAATGAATTCTGCTTCCATAATAGACAAAGCAACAATAGTTTGTTTAGTACTTCTTCAATATATAACTCCTCTGACAAAAAGAAAAATATATCTTAAAGTATACTTTCTTATTCATATAACCAATAAAATCCGATTCTGAATAACCAATCACCTCAAGGTGATTAATATATTTGTAAGTCAACCTATAATAAATGGTTTCTTATAGGTACCTAATGATTTTCTTAGCAGCTTCACAATGATCTATTCCTGAATTGCTTTGAGTCCTTCTCAACATTCCTACTATAAATATCAAATCAAGTTTTGTATATACTTGTGTATACATCAAAATATCAATTGCAAATGCATAGGGAATGTTACTGATTTGCTCATTTTCCAATGCACTTTGTGGACATTAATTCTGATTAAATTTGTTCCTTTTGATAATAAGTGTTGCCAAAGGTACACAATTTGACATCTTGAACATTTCCAAAACTTTCAATATATGCATATTGAGACAGTTCTAATGTTATTTAAGACTTGTCTTTTTTAATCTTTATGCTAATAATATAAGAGACTTCACCTAAATCCTCATATAAAAGTCTTATATAGCAAACTCAAGTCACTAGTTGTAAACAAAATGTCATCTACATATAGAACACACGAAAGATATATTTGCTCTCACTAACCTTAAGGTATGTACATTGATCAACAATGTTCTCAATAAAGCTGTATGAGATTGTAACATTGTGAAATCTAATATACCTTTATCGGGAGGCCTGTTTTAGTCTATATATAGATTTTTTTTTTATCTTATAAACCATATGGCTATTTATGTCATCACAAAAACCTTAAGGTTGATTCATACATACCTTTTTTTATCTAAATTTCCATTTAGATATATTGTTTCACATTCATCTAATATAGCTCTAAATCAAAATGAGCTACCAATGCCATTATTATTCTAAATGAATCTTTATTTAATAATAGAGAGAATGTTTCATGGTAGTTTATGCCTTCCTTTTAAGTGTAACTCTCAGCTACAAATCTAGCTTTATATTGTTAGATATTACAAAAAGTATCTTTATAGGTTTTATAAACTCATTTATAACGAATAGTTACATATCTTTCTAGTAATTTGATGGGGTTTTACACTTGATTTTTAAATATGGACTTCATTTCTTCCTTTATGACATTATACCACAAAATAGAGTTTTCTCCATTCATGGCTTATAAAAATGAATTAGGATCATCTTCATGTCTAACATCAAAATTAGATTCTTAAAGGTATACAACATAGTCATTAGAAATTACTAGTCTCCTTATTCTTAAAGATCTTCTTAATTTTAATTTCCTCATGTGGATTTACCTTATCAAGAACTAGTTACTCTTAAACCGATTGCTCTTGAAGTTGTTGTTGTTCAATATTATCTAAGTGATTTTCATAAACAATAACCAAATGTCTTTTACCTTCATACAACTCAATTTAATCTTGTGTTTTGTCAAATTCTATCATTCTATAAAACTCAGTCCCTCTAAAATTAAAATTATTAAGAAATTTAATATTTCTTGTCTCTACTATTTTTATGCTATAGTAAGGATAATAAAAGTTATATCCTTTAGAGCTACATAACAAGTAAAATATCAATTAATTTTTCTTGGGTCTAATTTGCTTAGTATACGATTATAAATCCTTCCCTCAACATGACAATCTCATATATATATATTATGCAAAATTTATTAGTTGTAAATGATTTTTTAAAAGAAAATATTTTCTTGATAATTCTATAGATAAATACAAAGCAAAATTAGTTACAAAATTTTTTATTTAAAAATAAAATATAAATTATTTTGATATATTTTAATCTGAAAATTTTTTCAACTTAAACTTTAATTATTTTAGCTTCTATTTCTATTTTTTTTATACAATAAATGGATGTCCAGCTCCAGCTCCCTCGTTGAATTCCAGGCAAACACAAACCTCTTCAACCTGACAAAAACGACACCGTTCTCCAACCCTTATTCCATATATAGAGAAAAAAAATAAAGTGTTCACTTTCGTCTACAACACAGAACAGAGACCAAACACTCTTCCACGTCTCCTTCCTTGTACTCTCAACTAAACTAATGCTTCTCGTCTCAAGCCGAAACCCCAACTCTCTCTCGCTTTCCGTCTCTGTTTACCGAGAAAAATAAATAAATTAATAAATAAATAAGAATCTTCTTGATCCACCATGGCAACGACCTCAAATAAACCTCAGAGATCTCTGCAAGAAATCGAGGACATTGTCCTCCGCAGAATCCTCTCAGTCTCCCTCGCCGACTCCTCTGATCCTCGAATTTTCTACTTAGAAATGACAGCAGCTGAGATTCTCAGTGAAGGCAAAGAATTGAAACTCACTCGCGACTTAATCGAACGTGTCTTGATCGATCGATTGTCTGTTCAAAGCCCTAACGCGGAACCTCCTTTCAATTACCTCTTAGGCTGCTACCGTCGTGCTGTTGATGAGTTGAAGAAAATCGCCAATATGAAGGACAAAAATGTGAAATCAGAGCTGGAATTGTCGATCAAGCAAGTCAAGAAGTTGTCGGTTTCGTATTGCAGGATTCATTTAGGGAATCCTGACTTGTTTGGGGGTGATTCGAGTGTTGTTAGAAAGAGCGGGAATTCCAATGTTTCTCCGGTTCTGCCCTTGATTTTTGCGATGGTTGATGGGTTTAATAGTGGCGGAATTCAGCCACCGCCGCCGGGGTTTATAGAGGAGTTTTTTAGAGAAGGGGATTTTGATAGCTTGGATCCGATTTTGAAGGGTTTATATGAGGATTTGAGGGGAAATGTTTTGAAGGTTTCTGTTTTAGGGAATTTTCAACAACCATTAAGGGCTTTATTGTTTTTGGTTAGTTTTAATGTCGGTGCTAAATCACTTGTTAGTCATAAGTGGTGGATTCCGACAGGGGCATATGTAAATGGGAGAGTTATTGAAATGACAAGTATTTTGGGTCCTTTTTTTCATATTAGTGCATGGCCTGATAATACTATTTTTAAGAGCGAGCCGGATGTGGGGTGAGAGCGTGTGATTGTTTATTTATTGGTTTTTTTCTTTCTTCTCGTGTTTGTGTTATTTATATGTTGTTTATTTGTTTGTTAAAATGCCAGGCAGCAGTGTTTCTCTGATGCAACAAATCGTCGACCTGCTGATTTGTTATCTTCATTTACTACAATTAAGACTCTTGTGAATAATTTATATGATGGATTAGCAGAAGTGCTTCTTTGTCTTCTTAAAAATGGTGATACTCGTGAGAGTGTGCTTCAGTATCTTGCTGAGGTGATCAATAGAAATGCGACAAGAGCTCACATACAGGTAGATTTCTCCTGTTCATGGAACTTATTGAACTGTAGTTATAGTGTATATGATTTGTCAAAAGCTTTATCTTGATTAATACATGGCATATGAATCAACATGTGGGTTATTTATTTTGTTTAATTTCTTCAGAGAAGGAACAGCTTGATATCTTTTTGCTAAACTGGAATTTGCATGATAGTTTTTTCTTTCCTGAGTGAATGATTTTCAGGTTACTTGATTTGTTTTTGTAGATTAACATGGTATCATGTGACTGTCACAGGTCGATCCTTTATCTTGTGCAAGTTCGGGCATGTTTATCAATCTAAGTGCTGTCATGCTTAAGCTATCCGAACCTTTTTTAGATGCAAATTTGTCAAAAAGGAACAAAATTGATCCAAATTACGTGTTTCACAATAACCGTTTGGATCTAAGGTGATGAACTGCTTATTGTATATATATATTTTTATCACATTATCGGTTTTCCTGGTGTCCCTAATTATTTGTTTTCTTCTTAAGTTAGAGGGTTGACAGCTCTGCTTGCATCATCAGAAGAAATCACTCAATGGCTTAATACTCCGGGAAAAACTGATATCTCTGCACAATCTAATGATGTTGAAAATCGCTTGGTACAATCTCAAGAAGCCACCAGTTCTGGTAGAAGTGGTGAAAAGTCTAAATACTCATTTATTTGTGAGTGCTTCTTTATGACTGCAAGGGTGCTCAACTTGGGTCTGTTAAAAGCATTTTCCGACTTTAAGCATCTAGTTCAGGTAATGCATACATGCTTTATATCTGGACTTGGATTTATAAATCTGTTACCACGTCCTTGATTGAAAAATGAAAACGTTTATCTGCCTTTTAAGTTAATTTTATGAATAAACATCATGTCAGGAAATTTCTAGATGCGAAGATATGCTCTCCACTTTTAAAGCCTTGCAGGAGCAGACGCCGTCTCAGCAGCTGCAGCAGGATATTGACCGTCTTGAGAAAGATATAGAGTTATATTCACAGGAAAAGCTTTGTTATGAAGCTCAAATATTAAGGGTACTGGACCTCTTCTCTCTGCACTTGACATCCTGGAAGCTAGTCTTGAACATTAAAAGTTTGTGTTTAGTTTTGTTCTCCTGTGAGGTGACAGGGGTTTGAGATCTAAAGTTTTGATCATGTCACTTTTGGAAGATGATTCTGACAGTTGGGTGTTGTTTTATTTTCTTGGGTCAGGGGCCATGTCTTTGCCCAAACTAGCACTTCCCTTCCAGTTCTCTCTTGTCCTTCGTCCCTCTCTCCATTCTCCCTCGTTGTCGGTTTAAGTAGTACGTTCATTGTTAAAGATGTCGAACTTAATCATTTTAATTTGGAAAACTCCCTTTCCTCTATCCCCACCCCGTGCTTCTCTCTATTCTATTAATGGCATGTTCATCCTTTGAAGATGTAGAACTTACCAATTTAATTTGTAAATTTAAATAGCTTGCTATTCTTTTTATTCTGCTGATCTTACTTCTCCTTCTTTTTTTAAGGATGGAGCACTTATTCAGCGTGCACTTTCTTTCTACCGGTTAATGTTGGTTTGGTTGGTTAGCCTGGTCGGTGGATTTAAAATGCCTCTTCCATCAACTTGCCCAAAGGAATTTGCCTCAATGCCGGAGCATTTTGTGGAAGATGCCATGGAACTAATTATATTTGCCTCTCGGATTCCAAAAGCTTTGGATGGAGTCTTACTGGTAGGCTTCGTTATAAAATGTTTTGCCATGTATTTCTGCCCTTTACGCGATACATGAAATTTGTTTTCTTTTGCAAGAGCTGATCTATGAAATTCAATTACCCTGTTGATGTGTTCTTTTTCGCTATTGTACTTGCTGGTCAGGATGATTTTATGAACTTCATTATCATGTTCATGGCAAGTCCTACATATATTAGAAACCCTTATTTAAGAGCAAAGATGGTTGAAGTATTGAACTGCTGGATGCCACGGAGAAGGTGATATACTGTATTCCACTTTGCAAGGAAAGAATATTGTGGAAATTTTGATTGAAATTTATAACTTGAAGTTTGGTATTTACAGCATTTGGTTTTATCATTTGCAGTGGTTCATCTGCTACAGCTTCTCTATTTGAAGGGCACCAACTGTCACTTGAGTATCTTGTAAGGAACCTCTTGAAGCTTTATGTTGACATTGAGCTCACAGGCTCTCACACACAGGTGACTTGCCCTAATATTTGAGTTTCTAAGAGTTGATTGTTTTTGGTGTTAGGGTGCATATATACAGTAAGGAATAAGGAGGACTCATTTTAGGCCATTGCCTTTCAAGGCTTGCTGGTTTACTCGGCAGTTTTTTCTTGTTGGATGCACAGTTATTATAGATGGGTAGAAGAAAGATCCTGCAAGGAAACACTTCTATTTAAACGTATTTTTGACAACTTAGCTTGAGAGTTCCCAGAAGTAAGGGCTTTTGGGCTGATATTGGCAGGGACTGGATGTTATCTTGCGTTATCATCAGCTGTAAACAGCAGGATATTTTTTTTTATTTCACTAATATGCTGATTAGGAATTCTGGAACCACTTACTCCTTGCTTTTAGATTTCATAATACCTACTCTTGTGCAATTTAAGCAATAGTTCTTGTTATCTTCCGATTTCTGGTGCATTGTTGACCATTATCTGAGTCTCTTCTCTTTGGATTTCGATGCTTAAACATCTGAATCTAAGTCCTCTCGGCCTTTGATCAATATGATTTTATTCTGGGACAATTATTTCAAGTCCGATTCACTAGACCACTCTAGGGGTGATTATTTTCAGTTCGGTTTGGTTTTTACCTAAAAAATAACTTGACTAAATTTATTTTTTTAAAATTAAAAAACGAAATCGGTTCACACTAACCGATTTCAGTTCGGTTTGGTGTTGAAGTAAAAAACTGGAAAAAACCAAACCAGCCATCATTTTTCTCTCCAACAAACCAAAGAAACACATGCATCATCTTCAACCTTTCCCATAAGACCAGCAATACCCATTATTTTTGTTTCCTTACATTCATGATCGCCCTTATTTTTCCCAAGAAAACAAGACCACCATTAAACCAAACTCCAGCACCGTCTCTCTAGTAGTCCTCACTGCCTCCCATCATTCTTCACACTGTCATCACTAATTGTTGCTAGCACCAGCTACCACCACCCATGGTGACAAAACACCAACACCCACTGCCTGACAATAAGATGGGAAAAGAAAGCTTTTTAAAGATCAAGGGTTGTTGGCACAAATTCACCCTCTCCCTTGTTTCATCTATTTCCAGTGGTGAAGACAAGAAAAGAAACAATAGAAATGAGAGAAGAGGGGACGCAAGAACTGAGATTGAGAGAAAGCTTGGGGGAGGGGGGTGGCTTGGTTTGATTTGGCCTCTAGGGTTAGAAGAAAAGTTTATATTTATACTGTTTTTTTTTTTCTGGTGTTGGTTGAACCAGTTTGGTTTGGTCCGGTTCAATCAGTTTCAGACTTTTGAAACCAAAACCAAAGCGAATGTTTTCTTGGATTTTCTAATCAGTTAATTTGGTTTTTTTTTTCTCGGTTCGGTTTTTTTAGCTAATTTTTTTTTGGTTTTTCGGTTTTTTTTATCACCCCTAGACCATTCTTTATAAAAAGATTTGATGTATTGAATATCTTGATTACTTTTAAAAATTACTTGCTTTGTAGATGAAAAATATGAGTCAAAAGGATATAAACATGGGAAGATGGCCTTTGTAGAACTTTGATTGCTCGTTAGATTAATTAACTGAGATGTTTTGGTTTCATCCCCTGACTGTTGAATAAGAGTCAAGGAGTGTCCAGTTAGATGGTTGATTTGTCCAAATAAATGGTGAAAGAAACCTTGCCTTTTTTGGGTGCATTGTATGTTGGGTATGCAGATGCAGGGTAGGGATCCTTTTCTGTTTTTTACCTTTTCCATGCCTGGTTTGGGTAAATTGAGCATTTCAAAGTATTCTGTTCAACTATCCATATCCAGGCAGCTGTATGTTGAGATTTTTTTTCTAATTCATCAGTTCTTTGTTCTAAGTCCATTTACCGTTCACTTATTTTCTAAACTGTTGTAACTAATAATTTGCTCTGTTTTGATGTTGAAAATTTTCATTTTTACATTTATTACATGTTGATTCTTGATTTTGTCTCATATGTTACAGTTCTATGACAAGTTCAACATACGGCATAATATTGCCGAACTTCTTGAATATCTATGGCAGGTCCCTAGTCATCGTGATATTTGGAGAAAGGTAGAACAAATGTGTATTTCACCTCTTTTTAGTGGATTAAACACTCCTCTCTCTCTCTCTCTCTCACACACACACACACACATTCAGACACAAATTTGACTGTTTCATGCTGTTCCAGATTGCCAAGGAAGAGGAAAAGGGTGTCTATCTGAATTTCTTGAACTTCCTGATCAACGATAGCATCTATCTTCTTGATGAAAGTCTGAGCAAAATTCTTGAACTCAAAGGGTTAGAAGCTGAGATGTCCAACACCACAGAATGGGAGCGAAGACCAGCTCAAGAGAGGCAGGAGAGAACCCGCCTTTTCCAGTCCCAAGAGAATGTCAGTTTGTGTGCTCATGCATATGTGTATGTATTCGTGCACACATCTATCATGAATTCAAAATATGCTTAATTGGATAGGTATATCTTGGCTGTTTCAGATCATCCGCATTGACATGAAGTTGGCAAATGAAGATTTGAGCATGCTGACATTTACATCAAAACAGATTACAGCACCTTTCCTTCTCCCTGAGATGGTATGATATATTTATGCCTTTGACCCTCCATATCTATGTTGTAATCGCTTACAAGTAGGATAAATATTTATTTCTGCCAGGTTGACAGAGTGGCCAGCATGCTCAATTACTTCTTGTTACAACTTGTGGGTCCCCAAAGGAAATCCCTTACCCTGAAAGACCCTGAAAAGTATGAATTTCGCCCAAAACAGTTGCTTGAGCAGGTTAGTTTGATTCTCCAATTTCTAACTGGAGAGCTCTCTCCGGCTACTTGCTGTCACTTCTCTCCTTTTTCTACGTTCTCCCCTTTTTGTTTTGTTCAAAACAGTTATTTTAACATGTTAACAGGATGTTCAAATTTGCACTTTTGAACTCTCCAGATCGTTATTCCCCCTTTTTTTACCCCTTTCTCCTTGTTTGTGTCCAAAACAATATCTTAAGCTGCTTAACATGATTGTACCCCACCCTCTTCTATTTCTTCTTGAGTTTTCTTCTACTGCTTCTTTTCCTTTAGGTTTACATATTGGTTTAGAGGACTTTGCTTATACAATGGCAAAAGTCTTAGATTGCAACCACAGGGTGTAGGTTCAAGTCTTAAGAGTAGTGACTTCATACAAAAGGAAGTTGATGGGTAGGACTTCTTCCCAATTCTCCTGAGTACCCTACTTCAGTGGAGTCATTATTCAGTGGTACCAAAGTTTAGGTTTGAGGCAGTCAGGCAGGTAACTGTGCCGTTTCACCTTGTTGGTTGACTGAGAACATGACTATATATGCAGGTTAAGCGCCAATTCGACTATACTATAAATGCTTCTCTGGTTGTGAATTTTCAAGCTTGTCAAGGTGTCTGATTCAGTTGACTAAGGCTCTGATTTTAAACTCAAGGACTCTGAACCTTAGATCGAATAACTATTAGATGCAATGTAGTGGGGTCATGCTATATTATATATGTGGCTTCACGATGAGCTTTATCTGGCTCATTGACGAGTAGTGATATCCAATTCTTTAATATGTCATGTTACTGTGGCCTTGCTTGAGTGAATCTCTGCATCTATTAATTCTGCATCAATAGAGAATGAAATGTGGAATCATCTTACCAAGCTAACTGGAGGAATCAGTACGATATTGTATATAATGTCATTGAGCCTCTATGATAAACCTAACAGGCTTTATTGATTCATTGAAGATTGTCTGTATATATGTTCATTTGGCGAGGGGTGATAATGAAAACATATTCCCAGCTGCCATCTCGAAGGATGGGCGGTCATACAATGAGCAGGTAACTTCAATGCTGCAAAACTTCCATGAGCTTTTCATTAACTATTAGAATCAAATGTCCATGAGAGAACGTCCTTGGTTTCGTTCTGTTCTGAAATGTAGCAGTTGATTGAATACTTTGTGACACTGCTTTCTGCTCTAGTTATTTACTGCTGCTGTTGATGTCCTTCGGAGAATTGGTGAAGATGGGAGGGTCATCCAGGAATTTATTGAGCTTGGTACAAAAGCCAGGGTTGCAGCTTGTGAGGCAATGGATGCTGAAGCTGCCCTTGGAGAGATACCAGATGAATTCCTTGATCCAATTCAGGTAGGTTTCTTATACCTTTTTGGGAAGGACAATATCTTTGGTGGGTCCATAAATTGTACGTGGAAAATATCTTTTATGCTTTTTTTTGGCAGTGCACTTTGATGAAGGATCCGGTGATCTTACCTTCTTCAAGAATCACAGTTGATAGGCCTGTCATTCAAAGGCATCTTCTGAGTGACAATGTACATCTTTCACTTGTTCATTCATTTTATTAAATTTGGTGACAAGGATACTAATTTTGATTAAATTCGCAAATTGATTTCATGTGAGTGCAGACTGACCCCTTCAACCGATCCCATCTTACTGTGGACATGTTGATTCCAAACACTGAGTTGAAGGCAAGAATAAAGGAGTTCGTCAGGTCCCAAGAATTAAAGAAGCACGGGGAAGACTTCAGCTTGCAGAGGGCCAAAGATACAATCCAAACCACAACTGAAGAAATGTTGATTGATTAGAACATTGCTGTAGATTCTTGAAGACGGAATGATGAACTGGGTTTCATATTTGCAGCAAAAATGGAAGGATTTCCACTAATCAATGATGGTGGCAGCTGACCATAAAAAGGTTATAGGCAGTAGTACATACAATATTTATCTTCAGACTAGTGTTGAATGTTCTTGGATGTGTATAACTTAAGTATGTGTATGAAAGGTATTTAATTTATTTAACGATGGCGTGGATTCTGTTCAAGTATTATTTTTGTAGGTAGGTGTGGTTACGCATTGCTTTTATCAGGTTGTGCTCCGCTAACAATCCTCTGAAGATCTGGTGAGGACAACATGTAATGCACCAGAACAGAAATAATTCCCTAATAAAATTTGCCGTGCCACTTTTGGTGGTTGCAGATTCTTCTGGTTGGCATTTCGATCACCATCAACCGTCAAGTTGGAAATATCACCATTTCTTGTATAAAAAAAAGGTAGGAACCAAATACCTAGAGCAACCAGAAAATGCCTGTTGCTACTCGAATTGTGCACAAGTTCTGTGCAGTCAATCCCCTTCCATGATAAGCCAAGCATCTCAGAATCAGACACAGGATATGTGTAGTGATTGTGGAGATGTGGGACGAGTCATCTCAAAGAAATGACAAGGGATTGCAATATTCAACTCGGCCCTGCTGGTTGAAGGTCATACAAATTATGTGCAGTACAGGCCCGAGGACTAGGCTTGGATGGGCACAGAAGAAATGAAATGCATGAGGAAAGGTAAGAGTCCTGTGAGGCATCAGAGCGCTGCATCCTAACATATTTTTGGACTGTAGAATATGTTGTACTTTGGATGGCTGAGGAACCATTATATAGTTGGAACTTCAATTTCACGTGGTATCTGTTCAGATGCTGTTCAGCTAATGCCTCACCTTCAAAATGCATAGAAAATGCTGATGCGCTCATTTAACTTCCTCGCATTGCATTAACCATGCCAGAAATTGTTAGGTTAATCCATTGCGATGCATGTCCTACACAGGCATTTGACATAATTGCGGGCTAAAGAAGGTGAATCATCTCTCCATTCGGAGGTTTTCCGGTAGCTCCAGGCAGATTCTGCCAACTACCTAATGCAAATGGGCTTCGCTTCAGTACATTGCAGAAACAGAGCTGTGGCCATTTGGCTAGGCTCATGAACAACTTGCCCCCAGAACCAAGTTGCCAGAACTGAAATTTGAAGTCGAGCAGAATAGAGTGAGGTTGATTTGTACATAAGAAATCTAAAATACTATTCTCTTCCCTTGTTTCATAAGCAAAACAAAATTCAGATTATGAAAAGCTGATGCAAAGATGGAACAATGAAAGTATCTTCCTGCTTAAAAAAACATAGTACAACAAATTGACATGGCGAGCCCAAGATAATCGTTGACTCGACTGATGCCTTAATCACCAACTGATCATCATGTTTAGCATTCTCTTATGAAGCACTCATTGATGTTCTTGTTGGTGTGTTCTCCAGTGCACCAGAAGAAATCCTGTAATTTCAATAAACCCACCGCCTTCTCTGGTTTGTCTTAGAACAGTTTGGCTATGATGTTTGTACCTCCTGCAGTAACTTCTACAGAAATTCCAAAAGTCAATTTGCAGACATCCAACCAAAGGAAAATCACACATGGAGTATTTGTCTCTGTCATAGCTTTGGCTTGGGAGTGGCTGCCTTTCGCTTCGCGTAGTCATGGGCAATGCTTATCATATTCTTGCTATGACGAAGTGAAAACTCAGCAAGCAGGATCTGTGTTTCTTCAGGGGTCAAATCACCATGAGAGCCCTGCAAAATTTTGGCGCAACATTATGGTTTCTGTCCAACAGAAAAATAAATCAGGCTGTGAACTTTAGACAAAGGCTAACTATAGGAAACATAGGTTTAGCTTACCGATTTAAATTTTAAAAAACAAAATCAATGCACAAGCTAAGTCGGTACTAAATGAACAAAACAAAATCAATAATACTAAACAAAAAATGGTCCTTGATTCCTGTGCCACAAAATGTAAATCAGTATTCATTACCAGGCGTGAAGTTCTGTCACAAACAGCATGATGCATGAGGATGCCTGCAGCAACTGAAACATTGAAAGAGTCGACCATGCCTTTCATAGGAACACTGCAATGCAAATCTGACAGTTCCAGAGCCTCATCACTAATTCCCCTACAAGTAGTGACTCAACCATCATTACTAAAGTTTACAACAACTAAAATGTTCTAGATTTCTTTTGGATATAGAAACCATCAGTAAGATGCCAACTAGTTAGAAAGCAGTCTATATCTTCATCCTTACTATACATATCAAAAAGCTTAATGTAACAATTAATCACCTGCTAGAGATAAAATCTAACAAAAGAGAGCTTCATAGGAGTTTCTAAGAGCAAGCAAGAATAATGTAGTTTTCTATTATTTTTCTTCCTTTAATCTATTGAAACAATCAGAGGTCCAAAGAAAACCTTTTTTTTCAGATATCAACACAAATAAGCATAATAAAACTAATGGAAACATAGCCCCCCACCAAAAAAAAAAACCTCCAGCATTAACTTTGTGATAAAATGATAAAGCATGAGGAAGTAAATTACCTATTTTCATTTCCAACAACTATTGCAGTTGGGCATGACCAATCCATGTCATAAATAGATACCTAAATAGCACAGCACAGAAACAGTCATACATGTATCCACAGCTAGAACGATTCCGCATCAAATTGCCAGAGACACTCCACAGTTTAAACTACTAGCTACAATCACAGTTAAGGAACAATGCCAATTACCATTTTCCAAGGAACAAGTAAAGATTCATTACCGCATCGATTCCAACATGAGTGGTAGCAATCCGATAACCGCGTGATTTTAAAACTTGAAAACAGTCTTTAGCAGAATCCCATAATTCAATATCCAACCATTTCTCTGCTCCCATGCTCACATGCCTATTCTCTTTATATCTGTAACACCACCAATACAAACAGCATTAATAAGACAAAATTAACACATTGACAGAAACCTTTTAAAAAAAACCATTTTTTTCACCTCAAAAAGAATCGAAGCAGCACCTTTTGGAGCTATCACAAGAAATGACATGAACAGACTGAAACCCCAAAGCATCAGCAGACCGAAACACGGCCGAAACGTTTCCGAAATCAGTCAATCCTTCAACAACCAAACAAAGGGAATAACTCCTACTCTTAACCGTATTTCGAATCCTCTCTTTTCTCTCTTCCATCATATACGGCCCCACCGCTTCCAAAACCTCACTGCTACTCAAATCCACACCTTCACACTTGAACCTGTCGAAATAAGGAAACCAATGAGAACCCAAGACAGTGTCGTCGTGGGTTTTTGTTATTCTTCTTTCCATTTTCATTAGTCGTAACACGTCGTCCCGTTTGGTGAGAAGGAGTTCAACGGTGTCGTCTGGGGGGTCTAATGAGAATGCTGATTGGGTTGCTGTTGAAGAGCGAGGTCTGGTGTGTTGTATGCAGGGAGTGAAGGATACAGAGGGAGGGCGGGTTAGGATTTGGGTTTTGGAGAATGGAGAGAAGGGTTTTTTGGGTTTTGGGAGGGAAGTAAGAGATGTGGTGATAAGGGTTTTGCAGGCTCCCATTTTTTGGGGCTGGGAGAGATTTTGTTGGGTTCAAGTTATCGAGGGGGGAAGAATGGTATGCTTCAGGCACATCACAACACAGCAAAAATACTAAACAAGAGAGTAGAATGTACTGTAGACATTTTACAATTTTACATCCCTAATTTTATTTATTTATTTATTTATTTATTACTTTGTCCACATAATTTCATTTAACATCGTAATGTTATCAAAAATGTTTTTTTTATCATGGTATAAAAAATACAATATAAATTATATCATAAACTTATATATAATTTTTTTAATTAATTATATATTGACAATACAATGTAAATTTGAATCGTAAAATCAGATGTAAATTTTTTTAACTAATTATATATTGATAATTTCAGTCAAGTAATAAATAATAATATAACATAATTATAACAAAAATAAAATAAATAATAGAAAGGTTTAAACGTCTTAAAATACATAGTTTAAATAAAAATTTATATATAGATTAAGTGACTTAAAAATATAATTCAATACAATTATATCCATAGAATTTTATTAACTAAAAATTAACAAACTTAAAACAAATAATCTGCTAGTGTGTCATGTAAACTAAAATCAATATCATTGCCTTCATCTTCCTCGTTTTTTCTAAGACATTTATTAAGATCATCATCATCTAGAGGGTTATTACTGCTACTATTAATACCAACATCGATATTGTGAACATTAGTGTTTCTACTAATACCAATACCAATATTATCAACAATATTTAACTCAAAACTCTTTGAATTATTTGGATTGACATCAATTTAAATCTTTAAATCATCTTCAATACTATGAGTCTCCATCTTGTTAGTGGTGTTTTTTTTAGATACCATGTATTCATTAGTTCAAGAATCAAATCAATTCAACCCTGAAATTAGTTATAATAACTTATTTATCACTCATAACTTTACTAATCATCCCATAATTATTAATATTATAATATAACTACAACTCTAAAGCCTTGACTTATGTTGACATGCAAAGCTATTTAACTAATTTAAACTCGATATATATGGCTACTCTTTTTTATATGGTGTGAGGTAATGATTTCATTTGACAGTTGAAATAATTAAATACCAACCTTTTTCTTTTTCTTTTTCTTTTTCTTTATTTTTTTATCAATCGATTGATATGGTTAATTAGATTGGATGTTGGCTGCTGGCTGCTGGAGATGGCTAAAATCTACTTTCTACATGACAAAGATCTCTTGTTGTCGGTCGTTCAGGTCACAGAGTCGTGTGGTGCTGAATTCCTCATCATATTTGGATTTATGCTCAATTGTATATAACTAAAATACAGAAAAAAAAAACAATCATTATAGTCAAATTTCACTTTTTATTGTTTGCCTTTTGAACCGTTATTGGTTTTTTCATTTGTTATTGTCTATCTTCTAAAATGTTATTGTTTTATTGTTTACAAGTTTCTCATTCATGTATTTTACTTTT
>Ga0307517_10007743_pt1 | contig 15578 bp, 22 predicted proteins | sample 23_EM_MG_FD_194515 | JGI IMG/M metagenome (GOLD analysis project Ga0307517, IMG submission 194515) | Populus trichocarpa ectomycorrhiza microbial communities from riparian zone in the Pacific Northwest, United States - 23_EM | ecosystem: Host-associated > Plants > Roots > Unclassified | place...
TGCGGGGCACGGGGGAGGGGCGGCGGGACCAGAACTATTGAGAACGAGGTAGAAGACAGAGAACACGCAAGACCGCACGCGATGGCGTTTTGGTGTTTGAGTGTCAGACTTTCCCACACGCACGGACGTCGGACTCGGCGGGCCTTGGCGGTCACCACAAACAGGTACCCAAACACCACGTGCAACGTGGTTCAATTTTCTACTTGCTGAGTTTAATGCTTTGCCTTGCTTTGGCCACTTTTGAGGGACTTTGCGTTGGCGCGCGGTCTTCAACCTCAGTTTTCACACTTTTTCACACTTTGATCGACTTTGCCACTTTTCGAAAAAAACTGTTTTGCTGATGTAGCTTCACAGCCAGGGGAAGTGACTGACGGAGCGGTTACTGGATGAGTATCACTTATGCTAGGTTGAATGTATGCTATTTTGTGCTTGGATGTAGACATATTTGTCGCGGTTGAGTGTTGACGTTGAGCAGCTAGTCCTACAAAGCAAACCCAGAGAACCTCCACAGACAGCGTGGAAGATGATCATGTGGGAGGAACGTCAATTCCATCCTCTGGATTACAATGACCCACATTTACCGGGGCCTGTACGTGGGGGAGATTTGGGCGAATTGAATGACATTCCATTGGCGGTAATACCCAACGAACTCAGCCCACGGATCATAAGGGAGAAAGAGCTCTGATGGGGACAACCACAGAAAAACATCGCGGCGAGTGTGAATGCGGCGTACAAGGCGGAACCGTAATAGCAACAGTGCGGTTAGTTGTCAAAAGGTGTCGCGACCGTGCCGACCCTAGTAACAAGGCGAGTCGAAGAATCACCAGGAGGCCGCCAATGATGAGATGAAAATGCCACTCCTCCAACCCACCCCGTCCGTCGCGGTTCATGTCTGCAGCGGAACCACCATGGTTCCTGAGGTATCGGTTGACCCACTGTTTCCCGAGCATCACGAGAAACGCGGCGAGGGAAATTACAAGGCTGATATAGGTGAAAGTCGCAAAGGTCATGTCTTCACATACTTCCTTGTGTGATCTGGATCAGGCTCGTCGGGGCGCAAAACATTCGTTCTCAACGTTCCGAAGAACTCTCCGAGGGCAGAGTGTAGCGATGCTGGATTATCAGTGTTCCGGGAGTAATTGAACGAGGCTGGGACACCGCTCTGGGACAGGGTGCATGACCACCCGTTCCTGTCACCTGATGCTTCGGCGTAGACGAAGAGGAGCAGAAGACCCTCGTGAAGTCCGGAGAAGGGGGGGAGAAGGTGCCCCCACAGAAGATCGCTCGCGAAGGATGCGGTGGCCTCGGATCTCGTGACGGGGTGGGAGGAGCGGAGGATATGTTCCGACGTACCCTCACCACTGGAAATTCTCCAGCCTCCTGCCGACAACCGCGTTCCGCAGCCAATGCGACTGTGGATGCCGTCACGGATTTTGATCGTACGCATGCCGATATTGCCGCCGGTGATTCCACCCGGGATCTACCAATACCGTAACTACCATTCTCTTAATGTCAGTTTGTGGGAAAGGGCATCTGGTGCGTCGGGGACGCATCCACACCGCGGTTACTGGCCTCCCCATGCAGACCACGTATTACCACTGACGCCCACATGCCTCGTGGATAAGGGGAGGTATCCGGTACATATACAAGTATCTCGCCGGCGGTGCGCATTCCATTGGCCCACCACCGAGTCGTTAGCTTACCAAAGGATACTTCCCATGTCATCTGATAATCCCTTGACCCAACTCCGTCGTCTCGACACGACCTCTCCCACGTTTTACGATCAAGTCAGCGGCATACTTTGTGGAAAGGAGTACATACAATGGATGCCGGGCCTTCAAGGCGAGGACCTGATGGGGCTTGTCGACTATTTGGACAGTGTATGTCGCCGTGTCTCGCTTTTTAGTTCCCCACTCAACCTATAGTAGACCCTCAATGCTCTCAATCCCGACAGTCCCGCCTTCCGGAAGTGTTTGCGCGAACTCCGACGTATATGCGGCCTTAAGATGATACTCCCAACATCGTATACGGTCTCGTCCCGATCTTTGGATGTCAGTCCCGACCCCGTAGCCCAGGGGAACGTTGTCGACGTGCACGAAGGGACCCTCAGAGGTTCAAAGGTTTGCGTCAAACGTGTTCGGACATTTTCCCACAAGGACAGACATACGGGCCTCATAAAAGTGAGTCATCGTATCGCTTCCTCCGAGTGGCATCGATGACGGGTCCCATAGGCCTTCTGCCAAGAGGCTGTCGTGTGGAAACGTTTGAAACACCGGAACATTGTCCCGTTCTTCGGTATCACCACCACTCCCTTTCAGCTTATCTCGAAATGGATGCCTGGCAGAGTCCTGACGGATTACGTCACGAGAAACCCGGGCGCGGATCGGCGTGGTCTTGTGGGTGTCCGTCCTGTTGTGTTTGATCGCATGCTCACTCCCACTACCAGGTATGTGACGTCGCTAGCGGCCTTTACTATATCCACTCTTGTAACATCGTTCATGGTAACCTCAAGGGAGTACGTAATTGGTATGAGTCCTCTCCTGCCGCTGTTCTGACACGTGCCTAGCCAAATATCCTTGTGGATGCCACGGGCCGCGCGCGAATTACGGATTTCAGTCTTGCCACAGTCACTAAGAACCCAGATTCCATACGAAGCTCCACGCGTACGCATGGTAGTACCGCACAATGGACTGCGCCAGAGATCCTGAAAGGGGAAGGGACGTTTAGTAAGGAAGCGGATATTTTCTCCTTCGCGATGGTCACGATTGAGGTGGGCTGGGGGTGGGGTTATTTCACCGTGCTTTGTCTCACTGTCACCCCATATTATCACAGGGATTCACCGGCGCCGTTCCGTTCAGTGCTGAGTCACGTAGGGACCCCATATCCGTAATCAAAGGTGGCGGGCGCCCGCCCCGACCGACCCATTCAAATTTCACAGAGGAGTTGTGGACATTGACAAAACGCTGCTGGCATCAGGCCCCTCGCTCGCGTCCAGAAATTTTAGAGGTCTACAACACTCTGCACGGGTCGTGAGTTTTCTCTTGTTTAGCCATCGGACATTCGTTGACGTCTGTTTCTCGCGTAGAGACCCCTCTCCCATCCGACAAGGATTCCAAGTGGACGACTTGGACCCCACAAGCACAGGCACCAGTCCGCGTGATGGGGGCGGGGGTGCCCCTCCTCTCGACTCCCAGGACACGGGTCGCGGAACCCTTTCGGAGTCGGGTGCGAACAGTGGTTATGCAACCAACAACGCTCATAACCTCGCTGAGGCCGCGACGAAGGTTGAAGTTGGGAGGCAGGAGAAGGAGGTGGGGTTGTTCAAGAGTGCGTGCGATTCTTTACATCATAACCTTCTGCTGATTGCACGCTATGGATAGGATTCTTCTGCTGTTTCTGAATAATTTGAGCACGATACATCGATTTGTTGATTCGATTTTCATTAATTTTATGTACCGGGAACAGGATATTTCCTGAATTTAGCTTCACACGGCCAGGAGAAGTGACTGGCAGAGCGGTCACTGGATGGTGTCATGTCTGTTAATCCACGGATCATGAAGGAGGGAGGGCTCTCTGATAGAGACAACTACAGAAGACCGTCCCGGCGAGTGTGAATGCGGCGTACGAGGTGGCACCGTAATAGCGACAGTTAGTGTTGGGAGTAGTTGATCAGTGAAGGATCTTCCCGGTAAGTGGCAGCCGGGTTCTGCCAGGTTGGCAAGGGGTGGCCGGTGGCAGGCCGGCAAATGAAAAAAATCAACCATTTTTATCACTAATCTACATATGCTTCGTCTCCTAGAAAGTCTGATAGCCTCGCAGAATGTCAGCAGGGTCCCGAATCCAAGGCCCCAGGTTGCTCAGCACTATCATGAGTCATCGACTCCCCCTCGTGGATTGCCAAGTAACCCCCTTCCGTATTGCGCCAATCTCTCCAAGATCGTACACCTCGTGAAGTTGCATGATAGGAGAGAGAACTTCACCTCTTTGGGACGGAGCGTAGCTATGCTGGACTGCCACGTTCCGGGGGCAATCGAACAAGGCTGGGGCACCACTTTGGAGCGGGTGAGGGTGTAGTGAGGGTGTCGTCTCGAAGGAAGCGCAGGGAGGGGACCCCGACGCATCTTCATCACCGAAAGTTCTCTGCCCTTCTTCTTGCAGTCGATGCAACTGAATGCCATCGCAAATTTCGATTACACGCGTGCCAGTATTGCCGCCAGGACTCCACGTGGGATCCTGTCTTATTCAATGACAGTTTGCGGTAAAGGGTATCTGGTGCTTCGGGGACGCGTGCATACCACGTTCACTGGTCTCCTTATGCAGACCATGTATTGACATTGACGCCCACATGCCTCGTGGATAAGGGGACGTATCCGGTACATATACAGCATTTTGCCAGCAGTGGACATTCCCCATGTCTTCCCACAACCCCTTGACCCAGCTACGTTGTCTCGACACGTCGTCTCCCACATTTCACGATCAAGTCAACAGAATACTTTATGGAGAGGAGTACACACGATGGATGTCAGGCCTTCAGGGTGAAGACCTGATGGGGCTTGTCGAGTATTTGGACAATGTACGTCGCCATGTTTCACTTTTTCGTTCCCACTCAACCTATAGTAGGCTCTCAATGCTCTCGATCCTGGCAGTCCCGCCTTCCGGAAGTGTTTGCGCGAATTCAGAAGTATATGCGGCCCCAAAATGATACTCCCAACATCGTATACGGTCTCGTCCCGACTTTTGAACATCAGTCCCGACCCCGTAGCCCAGGGGGGTTTCGCCGATGTGTATGAAGGGACTCTCAGAGGTTTAAAGGTTTGCGTCAAACGGGTTCGGATATATTCCCACGAGGACAGTCATGCGGGCGTCGTAAAAGTGAGTCATCGTATCACTTCCTCCGAGTGGCGTCGACGACGGGTCCCGTAGGCCTTCTACCAAGAGGCCGTCGTGTGGGAACGTTTGAAACACCAGAACATTGTCCCGTTCTTCGGTATCACCACCACTCCCTTTCAGCTTATCTCGGAATGGATGCCTGGCGGAGTCCTGACGGATCACGTCAGGAGAAACCCAGACGCAGATCGGCGTAGTCTTGTAGGTGTCCGCCCTGTTGTGTTTGATCGCATGCTCACTCCCGCGACCAGGTACGCGATGTCGCTGGCGGCCTTTACTATCTCCATTCCCGCAATATAGTCCATGGTGATCTCAAGGGAGTACGTGGTTGGTAGGAGTCCTGTTTTACCGCCGTTCTGACACGTATCCAGCCAAACATCCTCGTGGATGCCACGGGCCACGCGCGAATCACGGATTTTGGTCTTACTACGGTCACTAAGAACCTAGATTCCATACGAAGCGCCACGGAGCACCGTGGTATTGCCGCACGATGGATCGCGCCAGAGATCCTGGAAGGCAATAGGTCATCTAGCAAGGAAGCGGACATTTTCTCCTTCGCGATGGTCATGATTGAGGTACGTTATGAGTGGCTTATTTTCGTCGAGCTTTGGCTCACTGCCACCCCATATTATCACAGGTATTTACCGGCGCGGCTCCGTTCAGTGATAAGACAACTATGTGGGTTATGGTGGCAATAATTAGGGGCGAGCGCCCGCCCCGACCAACCCGTTCAGATTTCACACTGGAGTTGCAGACGTTGATGCAGCGCTGTTGGCATCAAGACCCTCACTTGCGCCCAGAAGTTTCAGAGGTGTTCGAAGTTCTGCGCGGCTCGTGGGTTCTCTCTTTTTGATGATCGTAGATTCGTTGACCTCACTATTTTCTCGTGTAGATATCCCCCTCCTATCACACAGGGACATCAAGTAGACGACGCAGAATCCACCAGCACGGGAACCGATCCGCATGACGAGGACAAGAATGCCCCCCGTCTCGACCTCTCGAATACGGGTGACGGAGCCTCACGGCAAAAATACAGAAAGGGCGCCTCGGGTGTGGGCGGTGGTTATGCGACAAACAACGATTCTCGTACGCGCCGTCCATCTCCTGACCTTGAGCCATCCTGAATTCTTCGCGGATCAGGCCTAGATTTGAGAACCGGGAATCAATCCCGTGCAGATGTCAGCAAAGTGTTCCCCAAGGACCAGGAAATCTCGCTCCCTCAGACGAATCAAGATCGGCAAAATCCACCGCAGAAACCAGAGCCACGCGCTAGAGCATCGGACCCACGAATGAGTGGTGCGCCTCCCCCCGTACATGCGAGGACTCCTTAGGGGATACTAAACCTACACCTTTTTTGCAGATGACCGTGGCAGTAAGCAGGGACCGGGACGCCAAAATGTCTCAGAAGATAAACCAGGTAGGCGCATGAACAAGACTTGTTTGCGATTCAACCCATCACAAGCCCTGTTAACTGACCGCAGATCGCCCAGACTCTCCAGCCTGGAAAAAATTGACCGGCAAAAACCTCACCACAGATGAGCGCATCTCTCTGATTACCACGATCTTCTCGGACTGTAATCGGGTCGAGATGCCTAGACACCTCTCTCGGGACGGTGCCCAGACTGTTATCAATATGATATGCGTAGACGATGTGAGTCTCTGCACTAAAGAACAGGTGGATGGACTCTGGCTCAAACTTTCGCTCCCTATTGATTAGGTGATGAATGGTCTTGCACAACAGATTCACAGGAAGTTTCTGCATGCCGTACAAATGATTTGCAGCCACCAATCCCTAGTTCCGCAATCACTGGAAATCCCACTCTGTTATGACCCGAAAGAGCGACCAGCATACGGTGGTGGGTCTGCGAGTGTGTGGAAGGGTCAACATTGTGGCAAGGAGATCGCAGCGAAGGTTTTGAGATTACCCCGAGAGGGTGGCACCGAGCAGCTCAGAAGGGTGGGTTGCTGGTAGTGCTCCCTCAACCTGTTATGTCCATTAACAGCTGAACATGTCTATTAGAATTTCTGCAGGGAGGTTGCAGGGTGGATGACCCTCCGTCATCAACACATCCTCCCGCTATTAGGTGTGACGACAACCGATAAGTGGCCCGTGATGGTATCGGAGTGGATGAAGAATGGTGACATCACCGAGTTTTTGAAGAAGAATCTCAATGCGGATCGGCTGGAGCTCGTATGTCTTTTTTCATTCAAGGCCCTTATTTTTGTTTGTCATTGACAAGTGTGTGTTTACTGCAGCTGAGAGATGTCACTAAGGGGTTGATCTATATGCATGACCAGGGGATAATTCATGGTGATCTCAAAGGAGTACGTTTCCAGACCCCTTGTAACCCTCCCATGCCCAACTTACCTGCCCTAAGGAGAATATCCTGGTCGACAACAACCATCGTGCCTGTTTGGCAGACTTCGGTTCACTCACGATAACTTCAGACCAATCAACCATTGTAATGACATGCGCAGGGGGCGGCACAACTCCGTGGATGAGCCCGGAGCTCGTTGACCCGAAGCACTTTGGTTTGGAGAAGAGTTGCCTGACAGAGAAATCGGATTGCTATGCAATGGGGATGGTAATATACGAGGTTCTCAGCGGACACACACCATTTTCCCAATTAAATTCCTTCGCTATCACTAGGAAGGTTTTGGCTAGGGAACGTCCTCAGAGACCTGGAGGAGAGGAAGGGAGACTGTTCACAGATGCTATATGGCGGCTATTGGAACTCTGTTGGAAACATGAACCAAGCCACCGGCCAAGTGCAAAATATGTACTTTCATGTCTAGAAGGAAATCTGAGGGAGGACGGTGGCGATCAGCCACATCCTCACTCCACATCGGCTACACCTTTGGCCATCCACACGGTGTGCAAGGTATATCTTCGTCGCAGCCAATAACCGCTATGTTTTCCCCATTTTCTTCCATTGATCCGAAGTCGGTCCATTGACTGACCAATGGACGGTTTTAAGATACCTATATCCACTGAAAGTACCACCACAATACTTGATCAGTCCCAGGGTGGCAACCCCACCCCCACATCCGAACCCCTGAGATCCACCTCTCCCCGGCCAGAGAAACGCAAGAAAAGTACGTGGAGTCCTTTGCATTATGACCTCCTGCTGATTATGAGTTGGAATAGAATGGTACTTCTTCTGCTCACGTTGAGGGATGGATGGTAATTCTTGGCTGCTTGATGTGGATATACTGTACCATTCCGACCAACTCGGCGGGGGGGTAGTTGATGACAAAAAAAATTGGGTCGGTGACAGCGGCGGTGGGTCGGATGACGATGACAATCAGGCCCGGACGGTGGCCCCAACAACGATGACGGCAAATTTTCACGCCTCCACCTTCAGTCCCAACGCTACCTCCTCCACCAGAGCACGATGGATCATATTCCAAACATCAAGAAGTCATCGGGATAATGAGACATTTGTTGAATCATTGCTTTTGGTTGGTGAAGTTGTTGTCTGGACCGCTGACGGCGCACCATGGAAGGTAGAGGATAGCTCGGATGATGGAGATGAAGGGTTTGACGGTTTCGGTTGTGGCTCTTCTCGTCCAGAGCATACCTTGAGGCCATTTGACGCACGATTTGCCACCTCGTCTTGGACTCGGTGGGATAGTACGACCTAAAACAATGTGTTTAAAGGCTCTAGATACAAAAATTTACTTGTCCCGGTGGACAAGCTCGAAAAATTGATGACCAGGTCGAATCTAGCGGCGGACCCCTTGATGATGATGATACCTGGCCAAAAATCCGGCGGGCGGACCCCCTGATGACAATGACAACCCGAGTTGGTCAGAATGGTACAGTATTCGCGGGGTTTCCACTGCGTGGATCAGAAATAGTACACCTTTCAAACGCGTCCCGAAATTTGTCGCAATTGGACGGTCAATCCCACACGACAGAGCTAGAGAACATCCGTGATTGAGGGAGGCCATGCGAGAAAGACGTTAAAGTATCATTATCCCCTATGTTACGTTGGTACACTCCACATAGCTCAAACGACTACCATCAGAGATACTCCCGTGACTGCGCACCCCAAGTTTTGGTAGCGTATTTCTAACAACACAATCTAACACTTGGCGGTACTCAATCCTGGCCGCCTGCGCTCATTAACCAACACCTCTTGACAATTTGGGAAAACCGAAGCTCTTCCTTGCGGGAGATCACCGGTCACCCGTCACGTTCATCGTAGCCCCCCGATTCATGTTTCTTCAGTAGGGAATGTTCTTACATGAGACTCGGCGGCGCACAGAAACTTTGGTAACGTTGGGACTGCTGCTCAAGTACGGACCGCATGAACTGTCCTGGGAGCATAATGGTGCGATTTTAGTCCCCACTGGCCGGTCACCGGCCGCCTTCGGACCCGAGCCTTTCTAAACCAAGTGGTCCGGGACTCATCCATGGAGCCACCGGCGAAAAACGCGAGAGGAACGTTGGGAGTGACGGAGTCGGGAGGCATTGATAGGTGGTAGTGGTGTACCCTATCTCAACGGATGTCGAAAGACCGAACTCCACAGGGTGCGCCCGGCGGCGATCTCGGTTCATCAGGGCATTTTCCGGGGGGACACAATGACGATTGGTACAAAGGGTGATTTTGAGTCCAGTATTCACCGCTGCGATCACTTAAAGGCGTGAGAGGTGCGGTGTGAGGGCAGGTAAGATTTCCGAGCCAAAGTCTGCTGGGACGGCTGACGAGATATGGAAGACAATAGCTCATGAATGCGGTGGGGAGTGCATGGTGTAAAACTTCTCACTCAACAGGAGGAAATTCACGAGGGAGCAGGGTATGGCAGGGGTGGATACGGTCGGAACATTCAGTAAATTAGGAGCGGAATTGCCTCTCATAAAATTCAATTACAGAGCTTGCCACCATATATTTCTCAGCTTCGGGATACCCGGAGCCATGCCACGTAACATGTGAATCTTGCAGGCTTCAGGCCTGAGGGAAATCGAGGTGTGGAATGCCAAATCGGCAGCGTTGGCCTGCACATAATCCTCTCTGATGACTGTTGACAAGCGGGGCCTATATGAAGGTTGCCGATCGGCATTTCGCAAAATGAGTTCGCAGAGTTCCTGGAAATCCTCCCTCCCAGGTTGAGTCAATAGCTGAACGCCAGATACCGAGACCAGCGCCATCCCAATCAAGCTCGCCTGCTCCACCCTCCTCGCCGGTCCGGCGGATATCCAAAAATGGTCCGCGAGAATACGAGGTGACATCCCCTACGGTTTCCGGGTGCCATGTAATGTCCGTATCGAACCGGAAGATGTAGAGGATTACGCAGCCGTCCGTGGTGGAATAGAGCACCCGCGCAGCCCACCAGATGTCTGATTTGCGATTTTTCTAGTCCCGCGACATATCGCTAAAAAGTCGGATGGACGAACGCCAACTCTCTCCTGGAGGGACCGGAGGAATCGCTTAGATTTCTTTCAAAAAGAGCTGGGGGAGGGGTAACTAGCGGTGTGATCAGAGGAACGAGGGTCGCGTAGTGATGCAAGGTCAAGGTCTGGGTCACAAGGGAGGGCGGGGTATGGTCACGGCGAGTGTGAAAAGGCCGCACAGGATGACACCGAGGAACGTGATAGCGACGATGACTCTGGCGACAACACAGCTGATTGCCCGAAGATATCGCGACAGGGCCCACCCAAGCAACAGCAAGGCGAGTCGGAGCATCGCCGGGAGATCCTAAACGACAGAATAAAAATGCAGCTTTTCCAGCCCTTTCGATTCGTGCTATCTGTTACGGCTCTTGTCTGCAGCAGAATCTCCATGACCCCCGAAGTACGATTGACTCATCGCCCCCCGAGCATCGCAAGAAACGCGGCAAGGAGGAAGTTGGTGTAGGGTATCGACCGGACGGTGACGATTTCGGGGGAAGGACCGGCCCAGGCGGTAGAACTGAGGACCGCATCAGGAGGGAGTTGATTATAGTAGGGGTGAAGAACTGCACGCAGGCAGCAGTCATTTTGTTCGGGTCGGGTTCCAGCTTGGACTGTAACATCGATGATCAGCACAGAGCTGACAGCTGAGAACAAACCAGCCTGCACGTCGCAGAAGTCGGGGAGTCAATAAGGCAGATGATGGGGCGGGCACTCACAAAGATGAGGGAGGTATTGAGGACTTCACATAAGCACTTTCTCGTGCGGAATAGGCTGGATCGATGCGCGAACCATTCGTTCTCAACGTTTTGAAGAACTCTTTGGGTGATGAGTGCAGGCTGTACTGGATCATTGGTGCTCCGGTGGTAACCTAGCGGACGTCCTGAGACAAGTCGTATGGCTGCGTGTTCCTGTGCTTTCAATGACGTTCGATCCCCTGGAGGCGGGAGTGGGGACTGCGAGTGTAACGTGCGCGATGATTCAGAAGGTGGTGTGGGGAGGTCGATTCGAGGTGATTTGTTTTGAAACCAACATCTATATCCGTAGAGGCATATGTGGCCAAAGACTTAGTACTTAGTCGTGACAGGTATGTAGAGGACGTCGAGTCGAACTGGAAGGGACGGTCTGGAGAGGGGGACATCGGGGTCGGTTGTCTTCGGGGCGGGGTTTGGGGGAACGAATAGTTTGGCGGGTCCGGTAAACACACCGAATGCCTGGATAGAGGCGGGAGCCCCTTGCGGAGTCCGGAGGAGAATGTGTCCTCACAGGAGAGCATTCGTGGAGGATGCGGTAGACGATCTCGGGAGCGTCGCAGACTCGCAGTGCGGCGGGAGTAAGGACCTTGCCTGTCCCCATTCGGGAGAAGCGGACGACGCGGCAGGTGTTCCGACACATCCTCATCACTGAACGTTCTCTATCCCCCTCCTCGCAGTCGGTGTGACTGAATGCCATCACAAATTTCGATTACACGCGTGCCAACATTACCGCCAGGATTCCAACTGGGGTCCACCGTTCTCTTAGTGACAGTTTGCGGCAAAGGGTATTTGGTGCTTCGGGGAAGCGTGCGTGCCACGCTTACTCGTCTCCTCATGTAGACCACGTATCACCACTGACGTCTACATGCCTCATGAATAAGGGGAGGTATCCGGTACATATACGATATCTCGCCAGCAGTGGACCTCCCATTGGCCCACCAGCGAGTCGTCACCCTAGCGAAGGAGATTCCCCATGTCTTCTCATAATCCCTTGACCCAACTCCGTCTTCTCGACACAACCTCTCCCACGTTTCACGATCAAGTCAGCGAGATACTTTATGGAGACGAGTACACGCGATGGATGTTAGGCCTTCAAGGCGAAGACCTGATGGGGCTTGTCGACTATTTGGACGATGTATGTCGCTGTATGTCGCTTTTTAGTTTCCCACTCAACCCACAGCAGGTTCTCAATGCTCTAAAACCTGACAGTCCCGCCTTCCGGAAGTGTTTGCGCGAACTCAGAAACATATGCGGTCCCAAAATGATACTCCCAACATCGTATACTGTCTCATCCCAACTTTCGAATATCAGTTCTGACCCCGTAGCCCCGGGGGATTTCGCCGATGTGCACGAAGGGACCCTCAGCGGTTCAAAGGTTTGCGTCAAACGTGTTCGGATACATCCCCACAAGGACAGTCAGAAGGGCCCCCCCAAAGTGAGTTGTCCTATCGCTTCCTCCGGGTGGTGTCGATGACGGGTTCCATAGGCCTTCTATCAAGAGGCTGTCGTATGGAAACGTCTGAAACACAGAAACATTGTCCCGTTCCTCGGCATCACTACCAATCCCTTTCAGCTCATTTCGGAATGGATGCCTGGCGGAGTCCTGACGGCTTACGTCACGAGAAACTCAAACGCGGATCGGCGTAGCCTTGTAGGTGTCCATCCCGTTGTGCTTGGTCGCATGCTCACTCCTACCGTCAGGTGTGCGATGTTGCTAGCGGCCTTTACTATATCCACTCTTGTAACATCATTCATGGTGGTCTCAAGGGAGTGCGTAATTATTATGAACCCTGTCCTGCCACCGTTCTGACACGCGCCTAGCCAAACATCCTCGTGGATGCCACGGGCCGCGCGCGAATTGCGGATTTCAGTCTTGCCACAGTCACTAAAAACCTAGATTCCATACGAAGCGCCACGCGGGGGCATGGTGATACCGCACAATGGACTGCGCCAGAGATCCTGAAAGGGGATGGGACATTTAGTAAGGAAGCGGATATTTTCTCCTTCGCGATGGTCATGATCGAGGTGGGTTGTGGGAGGGTTATTTTCGCCGTGCTCTGTCTTACTGCCACCCCGTGTTATCACAGGGATTCACCGGCGCCGTTCCGTTCAGCGCTGAGTCACATGGAAAGGTTATATTAGTAATAATGGGTGGCGGGCGCCCGCCTCGGCCAAGCCATCCAAGTTTTACAGGGGAGCTGTGGACGTTGATACAACGTTGCTGGCATCCGGAACCTCGCTCACGTCCAAAAGTTTCAGAGGTGTACAAAATCCTGCACGGCTCGTGAGTTCTCATCTTTGGCGATCGTACATTCGTTGACCTCTGTTTTCTCGTGTAGAGACCCTCCTCCCATCCCACAGGGATTCCAAGTGGACGACTCGGACCCCACAAGCACAGGCACCGGTTCAAATGATAAGAGCAAGAGTGTCACTCGTCTCGACCCCCCGAATGCGGGTGGTGGAGCGCTTTCAGGGCCGGGTGTGAACGGTGGTTCTTCAGCCATCAGCGCTCAAGGCCTCACTGAGGCTGCGACGAAGGTTGAAGTTGAGAGGCAGGAGAAGGAGGTGGGGTTGTTAAAGAGTGCGTGCGGTTTTTTATATCATAACCTTCTGCTGATTGCATGCTATAGGAATCTTCTGCTTTTTCTGAATAAGTTGGGCTTGATGTAGGTCGATTTGCTTGTTTGGCTTTCGTTAATTTTGTGCGCCGGGAACGGGATATTTCCCGAATGTAGCTTCACACGGCCAGGATAAGTGACTGACAGAGCGGTCACTGGATGGTGGTGTCATGTATGTTAATTTGAACGTATGCTATTTTGAGTTTGGATATAGACATTTATTGCAGTTGAACGTTGACGTTGAGCAGTCAGTCCTACACAGCAAACCCAGAGAACCTCCATAGACAGCGTGAAAGGCGATCATGTGAGAGGAACGTCAACCCCATCCCCCAGACTATAATGACCCACATCGGCTGGGACCTGCACGTAGGGGGGATTCGAGCGAATTGAATGAGGGCATTCCAATGATAACAATACTCCAATCAACTCAATACACGGATCGTGAGGGAGGGAAGGCTCTGATGGGGACAACTACAGAAGACCGTCCCGGCGAATGTGAAGGCGGTGTACAAGGTGGCACCGTAATAGCGACAATGCAGGCGAGTCGAAGCATCACCAGGAGGCTGTCAATGATGAGATGAAAATACCGCTCCTCTAACCCCTCCAACCCGCTCCGTCCGTCGCAGTTCTTGTCTGCAGCGGAACCACCATGGTTCCCGAGGTATCAGTCGACCCACTGTTTCCCGAGCATCACGAGAAACGCGGCGGAGAGGAAGGCTGAGAGGTTGATGTAGGATAACGACCGGACGATGATGACTCCGGGGGAGGACTAGACTAGATGATGGAGTCAGTGCCCGCATCGGGAAGAAGTCGTTCATAGTCGAGGCGAGGAATTACACGTGCCAGCAGTAGTCATTTTGTTTGGGTCGGGTTCCGGCTTGGTGACAAGCGCAGAGCCGACGGATGAGAACAAACCGGCCAACACCTTGCAAAGGTCGGGGATAAGATAAATGAGGCAGGCGACGGGACAGGAATTCGCGAAGATGAGGGAGATATTGATGTCTTCACCTGCTTTCTTGTGTGGTCTAGATCAAACTCGTCGGGGCGCGAAACGTTCGTTCTCTCCAGGGACGGAATGTAGCTGTGCTGGACTGTCTGCGTTCCGGAGGTAATCGAACGAGGCTTGGGCGCCACTTTGGGACGGGCCGCATGACTGCCTGTTATCGTTTTTCGATGTGTTTGAACCCCTGGAGGCAAGGTGGAGAGGTTGACGCTGATGGGCTCCAGGTATTTTGAAACCAATATCTATATATCCGTAGAAGTACACGTGGCTAATGGCTCGGTTACAGGAGGTTTGCAGAGGACGTCGAGCCAAAGGTGAGCGAACCGGTAGGGACGGCCAGGAGAGGGAGATATCGGGGGCGGGGTTTTGGAGGGCCGAACAGTTTGGCGGATTTGGTGAACATGCCGGACGATTGGACGAGGACGAAGAAAGGCAGGAGCCCCTTGTGGAGTCCGAATGGGGTGAGGGTGTCCTGAGGGGGAGAGCGTTGGCGGAGGGTCGATCTCGGGAGCGTCGCAGTGTGGCGGGAGTAAGGGCCTTGCCGGTCCCCGGACACATCCTCATCACTGAACGTTCTCCACCCTTCTCCTCGCAGTCGATGCAACTGAACGCCATCACAAATTTCGATTACACGCATGCCAGTATTGCCGTCAGGATTCCACCTGGGATCCTGTCTTATTTATGTAATGATAGTTTGCGGTAAAGGGTATCTGGTGCTTCGGGGACGCGTGCATACCACGCTTACTGGTCTCCTCATGCGGACCACGTATTGCCATTGACGCTCACACACCTCTTTTTTTTTTTTTTTTTTAAATTCGTGTTTATCCCGACAACTGTAAGCTAGTACATGGACGGCGTCTTATCTACCTAGCACACAGCTAATAACATCAACTTAACAAATGGGAGAAAAGTCTGCTATC
>Ga0307517_10007744_pt1 | contig 15577 bp, 8 predicted proteins | sample 23_EM_MG_FD_194515 | JGI IMG/M metagenome (GOLD analysis project Ga0307517, IMG submission 194515) | Populus trichocarpa ectomycorrhiza microbial communities from riparian zone in the Pacific Northwest, United States - 23_EM | ecosystem: Host-associated > Plants > Roots > Unclassified | place...
ACTATGTACATCTCTAGCCAATTATTTGCTATAATTCCAGTAGGCTCCACTACCCAACCAAATTCACATCCATCTAAAATAGCCCAACTCTTATCCAACTTCTCTCACGTTTTCAATCCTCTTACATCCTTACCACCTAAACGGTCACATGACCATCAGATTATGTCACAGCCCAACGCCCAACCAGTTAATGTAAGACCTTACAAATATCCATATTATCAAAAGACAGAGATCGAACGAATGGTGAATGAGCTATTACATGCAGGGTTCATACGCCCCAACCATAGCCCATTCTCCTCACTGGTCTTGTTGGTCAGAAAAGCAGACGGGGATTGGCATTTCTGCATTGACTATCGGGCTCTGAATGATCTTACCATCAAGGATAAATATCCTATTCTAGTCATCGATGAACTTCTCAACGAATTACATGGAGCAAAAATTTTTTTCATGCTCGATCTTCGTGTTGGTTATCACCAAATCAGAGTACATAAAGACGACATTCCAAATACGGCATTTAGAATACATGAAGGCCACTATGAGTTTGTTGTCATGCCATTTGGACTTACCAACGCACCTGCAACCTTCCAAGGACTTATGAATGATCTCTTTCGTCCTCACTTATGGAAATTCATTCTTGTCTTCTTTGACGACATTTTGGTGCATTCAAAATCTTGGAAGGATCATTTGAGTCACCTACACACTGTTTTGACAATCTTGTCTACTAACAGTTTATTTGCAAAAGAATCTAAATGCAGGTTTGGAGTTACTTCAGTTGATTATTTAGGCCATGTCATATCGGAGCAAGGAGTTTCTGTCGATCCGTCCAAAATTATAGTAGTTCTAGAATGGCCAACTCCAACAATAATTAAAGGAGTCCGAGGATTTTTGGGTTTAGCCGGGTACTACCAAAAATTTATTCGGAATTTTGGTGCCATTGTTGCTTCCCTCAATCAGTTGTTATCAAAAGATGGGTTCAAATGGAATGACATGGCAGAAAAGGCGTTCAACGATTTAAAACAAGCATTAACATCCCCTCCAGTTTTGGCTTTACCAGATTTCACACAACCGTTTATCATTGAGTGTGATGCTTGCGGAATTGGTATAGGCGTTGTGCTTTCTCAAAATAATCATCCCATAGCTTACTTCAGTGAGGCTCTTAAAGGTTCAGCTCTAACTCTCTCAACATATGAAAAAAAGATGTTAGCAATTGTGAAGTCAATTAACAAATGGAGACCTTATTTGCTTGGCAAACCATTCACTGTGCACACAGACCAACAAAGTCTCAAATATTTGTTGGAGCAGCGTATTACTACACCGGTTCAGACTCATTAGTACCAAAGATTATTGGATATGAATATATCATTGAGAACAATAAAGGAGTTGGCAACCAGGCGGGTGATTCTCTCTCACGAGTAACTGAATTTCAGTTTATGTCAATTTCTACTCCACATGTTGATTAGTGGCAGAAGCTTCAGAATGAAGTGGCAAATGATCCATTCTTTAAGAACTTAGCTGACAGTACATCTCACACTGCTGCATTTTTATACCGAGATGGAGTTTGGTTTAAAAATGGTAAGATTTAATTGAGTCCCACTTCGTCTTTGCTTCAAAATATCATTATGGAATGTCATTATTTTCCTACGGGAAGACATTTTGGATATCATAAGACGTTATCCCGACTCAAACAAAGTTTCTCTTGGCCACAAATGCGTGGGATAATCAAAGAATTTTTGAGAAGTTGTGATGTTTGTCAACAGTATAAAACAGATTCCATGCGACCTGCGAGATTACTTCAGCCATTGTCAATTCCTAAAAGGGTATGGACTGACATATCCATGGATTTCATTGAAGGGTTGCCACCATCCAGTGGTCATACGGTGGTTATGGTTGTTGTTGATCGTTTGTCTAAATATGCACATTTTGTTCATGAAACATCCATATACAGCAGCCACAGTTGCACAGGCTTTCGTCTCTCACATAATCCAACTGCATGGAATCCCAGCTTCCATAGTTAGTGACCGGGACCGAGTATTTATTAGCTCTTTTTGGTGAACCCTGTTTCGGCTTCAGGGAACTAAGTTATGCATGAGTTCAAGTTACCACCCTCAAACCGACGGACAAACGGAGGTGATTAATCGTGTCTTGGAGCAGTACTTGCGGTGTTTTCCAAGGGACCAACCACGCAAATGGATTGATTGGATTCCATGGGCAGGATTTAGCTATAACACCTCAGTCCATTCAGCTACCAAAATGACACCTTTTAAAGTAGTGTATGGAGTTCCACCTCTAAATTTATTGATGTACATTCCGGGGACTTCCAACGTACAGGTTGTTGATGGATATTTGCGTAATTGAGATGCTATCCTGTATGAGTTGAGAAAGAATCTCTCATTAGCTCAAGCACTGATGAAATGTCAAGCGGATCAGCGGCGCCGTGAGGTCATCTATGAGGTGGGCGACTTTGTATACCTGAAACTGCAACCTTACCGACAGACATCGGTGGCATTTCGCTGCTCTTTGAAGCTGTCACCCCGGTATTTTGGTCCATATCAAATCACAGAAAGAGTTGGACCAATAGCTTATATCAATTGGCTTTGACTTTGAGTTCTTTGATTCACAACGTCTGTCATGTTAGCATGTTGAGAAAACATGTTAACCCCGTTACTACCATCTCTACTCAGCTTCCTCCTGTGACTGATGAAGCCATCATTCTTCCTTAAATTGGGACAGTTCTTGATCGCAGAGTCATTTAAAAAGGCCAATATCGTCCCAAAGTTGAAGTTCTCATTAAATGGAAGGGCGTCTCAGAAGATGATGCCACTTGGAAAGATAAACGCCACTTGGCTAAATCCTATCCAGCATTTCCTTGTGGACAAGGAATCTTAAGGGAGGAAATTGATATGTTTATCCATGTAGAGGGGAATGGTACGTGGGTATGTGCATGTAGTGGAACAAGTACGTGGGGTTAATGAGGAATGGGTCTTTGTTGGTTACTGATGATTGCTGGAAACTAGTGTAGTGGGAGGAATATTTTTTTATTGTTAATTTCGTATTGTTAGTGCTTTCTTATCTTTAAGCATGTTGTTTACCTTTCCTAGTTTAGCAGGCTATAAAATATAGCCAATAAATTGTTCTAAATTATGCAGAAAAATAATAAATAACATCTTTGCTACTCTTGCCTCTTTTTCTCTAATTTTTTTATGGTGGATAGTAAATTACTCAGCAGAAATTAATTGGTTAACAGCGACATAAAAGTCAAAACCAAATTTATATTCCACAAAAAAACAAATAGCAGGGCATCCTTCTAATATTTAAGAATTTACAGGAATAAAATGGAGTCACTAAGCTATGATTTAAGCACACCAATGTCACGGTATCAGAATCCATTTGTATAATATAAGAGAAAGAGAAATTAACAAGTTAGCTATTCTGATTTTCTCGAAAAACAGAATGAAGAAGTCTATTTGGCTGCTTGTTCCAAGACATTAACTTTCTTCCAATCCCCCTCCTGTGTATTAATTTGCAAAGGGGGCAATGAATACACGCTTACAGTTGAGCTTCCACTCCGAACATCCTTCAAGACGCGAAGTGCTGACAGTGTTAGCTTCACGTACATGCTTTCCATATACTCTATCTCTGGGAGTTCGCTGGGAACTCTGAGCGACCTCTCCGAATTTTCAGTTGAAGTTTTGGTATCAAGGCCGCTTATCTCATCAGTTATTTGAGGAGAGACTGATGGTTCTTTTCTAGAGAAAATATGATCCAGCATCGTCTCACACTCCTTAATAAGCTTGTTAAGTACATGAGTTGTGTAGAATGGCTGTTGCATAATCCTTTGGATGAAGGGCATGCGGACCAGAGCTCCAGTTCTCTTATCATATTTCTTCAGTATCTTCACTAGTCCTGCAAACAGAACGCAAAGATTCAGAAGAATAATTTCAAGTTGTTGAATGAGAAAAACCTCCATTCCAAGCACTTCTTCGACTTAGGCCTGGTTTAGTATAAGTAGCTGCCTCAGTGGCAAGTTTCTTCGTTGCCCTTTTTTTCCTCCCACTACACTAAACAAGTGACCCTCGTGCACGCAATACCAGAGACTTATCTCTATACAAGTCTAATCAATTCCCATCAAGTGGCACTACTGAGCTCATGTCAACTTAATATGCATTCTTATTTGCCATAGTCTCTCGATTTGTAAGCCATTCACCATAACATTGACAATGTCACCGAAAGGCTAGTTGCTCACAAGGATATAAATCATATTCAATGAACTGTCCATCACGCTTAATCCACAGAGATCACAGGATTTCACCAACCACAGAAAAGGGAGACAAATACCTGTATAGTTAAGGGCACTGTAATTCTCCAACAACACCATCTCTCCATGAAAATCCACTATCTCCCTCCCTACTTTCATCAGCTCTTCATTTGAATCCTTCGCCTTTTCTGCTCTATCTTGTAGCTCCTGCATTGCAACCACAGCCCAAAAATCACATTTTAATTAAAATACATGTAACTCCAACCACGTTCTCCCAAATCCCATCACTTTATAAAAAGAAATGCACTTCAAGTCTATAGATTTCACTCTTTTTTTCATGTTCATTTCAACCAATCACTAGAATTCCACATCAACCATTAAACACACAAATTCCTATCTTCTACAAGTACAATTCAAACCCAAAAAGTTTATTCAATACACTCGATATCACTCGCATGCAAATGAGCCCTGAATCCAGATTACTTCTCTTTCGCACACATGTGGGACCCACTTGCAAAGGAGGGAGCATGTTCCATGAGATAACCTTCTTTCTTTCTTTTCTTTTCTTTTCTTCTTCTTCTTCTTCTTCTTTCCAAATACTCACTAGCAATTTCATAAAAACCGTAAAAAAAAATATTTTTTCAACCAAAAACTCAATCACTGAAGACATATTAATATTGAAAAATAAAATAAAAAATAAACATGTAATATCAATTAAAAAAAGGCCAAGACCAAACAAACAAACATGAACTACAAAAATAAAAACTAAATCGAAATTAAAATTCAAATAAGCAAAAATATATACCTTCCATTTGATAACATAATCCTCTTCTTTCTCGACAATAAAGGAATTAAACTTCTCCATCTCATCTTCCAAAACCCTAACAAAATCAATTACCTCCTTCTCCGCCTCACCACTCTCCATTTGATCATCATCCAATCTAGGCCGTTTATTCAGTGGCTTATCACCCTCCTTAGGATAAATTAACTTCAATTGTTTCTTCAAATCTTTATAAGATAAGAACTTATCTCTCCAATCCGGCAACGTTTCCTCCATTAAATTACTTAAGCTCTTCCAGAACTTCATTGTTTTCCTCACCGCACCAGATCACTGCCGCTGGAGAAGACAATCGTTAAATGATCGGTGATGGTAATTATTTATTTAACTTTTTTTTATTATGAGAGATAATTATGAGAGAGAGAGAGAGAGAGAGGAGAGAGAAATTAGACGTGGCTGGCTGTGGGTTAGAGAGAGAAAATGCGGGGCGTAAAGCAGAATAGAACATTCGTAGGAACTCGAATATCCTCTTTGTGCTTGTCTCCTCAGAGAGTGAGAGGATATAATCTTTTCGGATGACTACAAATTGATCCCTAAACTATAAATTATCTTTTCATAATGTCATCAAAGTTTCAATATTAACCTTTTAGTCTAGAATTAATAGGTTTTAATCAATGTTGTCCTTATCAGAAAAATTAACAGAATTTATTTGTATTGTAGGAAGCAAAAACAAATTAAATTATATGCATACAATGATCTTTCTCATTTTTCGGATAAGTTGGTTTTATCAAATTTAAATAAATTATTTTATTTGATATGATTCGATAAGTTTTTGCTTTTTTTTTTATTCAAAAAAATAGTACATCATATCAAATTAATTTTTTCTTCTCACATAAATATAAAATTTATCACAAAAACTATTTATGAATCCCAATTTTATGTGAGAAAAGGGAAAATAATTCTTGAAATACTAAATAATTAACAGGGTAAACGTTAAATTTCAAATCAAATTATATATTTGTTATAATTTTTTATTTAGATTGTGCATGTGTATAAGAAGGTGTCACGGAGCACACTAACGTGGCTCATTTGAAATTAGAAATTCGAAAGAATTGTTGCGGTTGGTTTTAAAAATATTTTTTTATTTAAAAAAAATTAAAAAAATATTTTTTTATATATTTTTAAAACTATTTTTAATATCAGTATATCAAAATAATCTAAAAACATAAAAAAATATTAATTTAAACTAAAAAAATAAAAAAAATTATTTTTTTTAAATACTTTTAAAATATAAAAACAAACAAGACCTAAAGCCACATGTTTTTAAATATGTTGTTTCTATTTGGTGATTTTGGTGATTTTCACAGGTATTTGAGACCATGTACATGTTGGAAGTTGAATAGTTTGGTTTTGTGTTAATGGGATTAATACTTGAATTTTAAAAATATATTTGAAAAAAATTAAAAAGTAATTTTTTTATTTTAAATTACTATTTTTTTAATGTTATATCATGTAATATTAAAAATAATTTTTTAAAAAATTAAAAAAATATTATTTTAAATATATTTTCAAATAAAAAACACTTTAAAAAACAATTATAATTAGCTTCTCAACATTTCTAATTCAAAATTCTGTTACATTTTAAATATATAGTCAAGAGAATAAAATTTTGATAGTCTGTGCTGTAAATGATTAGTGGCATGCCACATGCCTTTGTTCGTAACTACATACCAATAATATTATAATTCAAGCTTCAGTATACCTATAAAATCTCTTTATTTATTTATTTCTCGTTCTCCTTTTTTCCTCACATACAACCCATTAACTCTTTTTAAATGTCATAATTTTTAAAAATATATTTGAAGTTATTTTTTAAAGTGTTTTTTATTTAGAAATATATTAAAATAATATTTTTTTTATTTTTTAAAAATTATTTTTAATATCAACACATCAAAATTATCTAAAAACATCAAAAATTAAATTCTTTTAAAAATATTTTTAAAACACAAAAAAAAATAAAGGATTAAATCTACAAATTTAAAATGTTATGTTTTTTAACTAATGTTTTTTCAGTAATTTATTTAAAATGTATTATTTTACTAATATATTTTTTTTAAAAAAATCATGTTAATAAGCAAAAATAGCAACCCCAGGCGGGGAAAAGAGAAAGTGACCTCAGCTAAAGAAAAATGGTCTCTTTCTCTCGGAACAACTTTTCCTAGGAGGGAACCACAAGTCCAAAACAACTTCATATGCAGGCTGTTGACCAAGACAGCTTCACAAGCAGGCTGTTGACCAAGACAGCTTCACGTACAAGCTATTAACCAAAACACATGCTATATATCTATCACCTTTGTTCTCTTTGTTTAGCAAAATCACTGAAAACCCATGAAGATTGTCTCAATTCTAGCTTGATCAGGATCGTAACTTTAAAAGGGATAAACAGAAAGGTTAGTACTGATGATACATTATTGTGTGATTCATTTTGATTTAGATTGTGCATGTGTATAATAATGTGTCCTGGGTTTTGCAATGGGGGAAAGGGTTCTTTTTTATGAAAAGGGTTGATGGGGTTTGATAAAATGGTTTTTTTTCATCATCTTAATAGTATATGATGCATTGGTTTAGATTGTTCATGTGTTAGCAAGTGTGTCCTGGTTTTGCTATGGAAAGATGGGTTCTTTTTAATGAATGGGTTGATGGGGTTTGTTGAAATCCTGTCTGGTTGCTGAGAAGGTGTAAAGAGAACGGAACTAAGGTGTTTTTTTTTTTTATTAAAGCTGCAAACTTTCGCAAATGGATTGTTTCTATTTGGTAAACTTGTTACAAGCATGAAAAAGTGCCTGTTTTTTTTAGTTTAATAATATATGATCATGTTTTTCACTGGTTTGGATTATTTATATGATAATTAGTTTGTCCCGGGTGTTGCATTGGAAAAATGTTGTTCTTATATGAGATGGGTTGATGGGGTTTGTTGAAATTCTGTTCGGTAACTGATAAGTGTTAAGAGAATTGGAATTTGGGTTTTTTTTTTTTTATAAAAAAAAAGTCAAGGCCCCAAACTTCTCAAATGAGTTGTTTCTATTTATAAACTTGTTAAAAGTAATTTGCTTAGCGGGAAAGAGCTTTTGTTTTGTTATTTTGATGTATACGATATTTGACACGTTTGATTTATTTTGATTATGTGTTAACTAGTGTGTCCTGGGTTTTGCTGTGGACCAATGGGGCTTCTTGTGGAGCACATTAACTTGGCTCATTTGAAATTCTGTTTGTTACTGAGAAAGTAGAAGGAAAATTGAAACAGGCACTGTTTTAGATTAAAGCCCCATGTTTTCAAATGGGTTGTTTCTTTTTGGTGATTTTCACAAGTATTTGATACCATGTCTATGTGGGAAGTTGAATACTTTGGTTTTGTGTTAATGGGGTTAAATCAAAATTCTGTTAATTGAAATATGCAGTCAGAGAATGAAATTTTGATAGTCTGTGTTGTAAATGATTAGTGGCATGCCACATGCCTTTGCTGGTAACTACATATTTAAGATTATTTCTGGAAAAAATTTCCAGTCTCGAGCTTTATATTTCGTTTGTTGTTGGCACTTGTTGTGAATTTGTTATTTCATTCGTTTATTTGAGAGAATGCGTTGGGTTGATGTTCAATGTGTTGCAAGAAAGTATAAGCTTTAATATCTCTGTTCTGTTTGTCATGTTTTCTTTAACAGGTTCTTGGTAGAAGATTTTGCTATAATCTTTAGCAGCAGGTGAATCTTTAACAATAGAATGGAGGCAGAAGGAAGTGCGAAGGAAACAGTGGTAACCCAAGTTAGTGTTGGTGGGTTTGACATTCATGTCACTGCAAAAGATCTTTTGGAATACTTGGACAGAGCTATTGGACTTGTTTGGCGGTGTAGATTGAAGACTTCGTGGACTCCTCCTGAGTCCTATCCCAACTTTGAGATCACTGACATCACAAAGATCGAAAGGACAGAAGATTATAGGAGAGTGGTGCCCCATGCATTTGTGCACTTTGCCTTACCTCAATCAGCAACTTTGGCTATGAATGCTTCAGGGCGCTGCGAGCTCTTCTTGAATAACAAAGCATTGAAGGTTAGCTTGGGGCCTAAAAATCCTTTCACCTTGAATCAGCGGAGGAGGACAACAACTCCCTTTAAGCTATCTGATGTGGGCTTTGAGATAGGGAACTTGGTTAGTCGTGACGAGTTCTTTGTTGGTTGGAGAGGACCTCCCTCTGGTGTCGATTTTCTAGTAGATCCTTTTGATGGAACATGCAAGTTTTGTTTCTCTAGAAATACTGCTTTCTCCCTCAAAAGTACATCTGAACATGCTGTTATAAAATGTGATTTTAAAGTGGAGTTCCTAGTGAGAGACATTAATGAGATCATACAGTACACTGAAACATCATGTCTAGTTCTTTTGTTGCAGCTGGCTTCTGCACCTTGGGTCTGGTATAGAACTGCTGATGATGATATTGAAGCATGGGTTCCTTTTGATTTGTTGGATGATGATGATCCTTGGATCCGGACCACAGATTTTACAGCGAGCGGGGCTATTGGTCGGTGCCATTCTTATAGAGTATCAATCCCTCCTCGTCACGGTTCAAAGTTGAGAAAGGCTGTGAAATATCTCAAGGAACGGAGGGTTCAGGTCCTTCAGGAGGAAAACCACAGACGACGGATCAGGATTTTGGATGAACCGGACTTTGGAATGCCCATGTCAGATCCATTCTTTTGTATTCATCACAAGGAGGGAATAGCTTTTGAGGTATTGTTTTTGGTGAATGCTGTCATGCATAAAGGCATATTCAATCAGCATCAATTATCAAATGACTTCTTTGACTTGTTGAGAAATCAACATACTGAAGTCAATGTGTCTGCACTGAAGCACATCTGTACTTACAGACGCCCAGTGTTCAACGCTTATAGGAGGCTTAAAGCTGTCCAAGAATGGTTGCTGAAGAACCCAAACCTTTTTAAAAATCCGAAACAGTTGGGCGACGTTGTAGAGATTAGAAGGCTGGTCATCACTCCAACTAAAGCCTACTGCCTTCCACCTGAAGTCGAACTCTCCAATAGGGTTTTGAGGAAATACAAGGATGTTGCTGATCGATTTCTCAGAGTTACCTTCATGGATGAGGGCTTGCAGAGAATGAATTCAAATGTTCTAAACTATTATGTTGCTCCTATTGTCAGAGACATCACATCTAACTCCTTCCCTCAGAAAACAAGAATCTTCAAACGAGTGAGGAGCATTCTGACTGAAGGGTTTTATTTATGTGGTCGGAGATACTCCTTTTTGGCCTTCTCAGCCAATCAACTGAGGGACCAATCTGCTTGGTTTTTTTCTGAAGAAAGAAACATAAGTGTGCTGGATGTTAAAAGCTGGATGGGGAAGTTCACCAATAGGAACATTGCAAAGTGTGCGGCAAGAATGGGTCAGTGTTTCTCCTCCACTTATGCGACTATAGAAGTTCCACCAGAGGAGGTTAATTCTGATCTTCCTGATATTGAAAGGAATGGCTATGTTTTCTCTGATGGCATTGGCATTATCACTCCAGATCTTGCCAGGGAAGTTGCAGAGAAACTCAAGTTAGATATTGATCCCCCCTGCGCTTACCAAATCAGATATGCTGGTTGCAAAGGAGTTGTGGCTTGTTGGCCAGGGAAAGGTGACGGTGTCCGCTTGTCTTTGAGGCCAAGCATGAACAAGTTCCAATCAAACCATACGACTTTGGAAATCTGTTCTTGGACTAGGTTTCAACCTGGTTTCCTAAACAGGCAGATAATTACACTGCTCTCAACTCTCAATGTTCCTGATGCAGTATTCTGGAAGATGCAGGAAACTATGGTCTCCAAACTAAACCAAATGTTTGTTAACTCGGATGTTGCATTTGATGTCCTCACTGCATCATGTGCTGACCAAGGGAATGTTGCTGCTATAATGTTGAGTGCAGGTTTCAAGCCTGATAGGGAACCTCATTTACGAGGAATGCTAACTTGTGTAAGGGCTGCACAGCTTTGGGACCTTAGAGAGAAGACTCGAATTTTTGTTCCCTCTGGAAGATGGTTGATGGGCTGCTTGGACGAGCTAGGGATGCTTGAACAAGGCCAGTGCTTTATTCAAGTGTCAAATTCATCTCTGGAAAAATGTTTTATGAAGCATGGCGCAAAGTTTAGTGAGGCCGAGAAAAATCTTCAAGTCGTCAAAGGGACTGTGGTAATAGCTAAGAATCCCTGTCTTCATCCTGGAGATGTAAGGGTTTTGGAAGCGGTTGATGTCCCAGGACTTCACCACTTGTATGATTGCCTTGTCTTCCCACAGAAAGGTGAGAGGCCCCACACAAATGAAGCTTCTGGAAGTGATCTTGATGGGGATCTCTACTTTGTCACTTGGGATGAAAACCTAATTCCTCCCAGTAAGAGGAGCTGGATACCCATGCAGTACGACGCTGCAGAAGCCAAACTTCTTGCTCGTCCTGTCAATCATCAGGTATCTATGTGCTTTATTCAAATATTACCTCTGAAGTTTGTGGAATATTGTAGTGCTTGTAACGTTATCTGCAAATATATTTTTCATTCCTGTTACCTTGAGAGAGTTTCTTCACCTCCTTTACTCTGTAAATTGGGTAACTCATACATGTCCCTAATCTTAAGCATAATACCCATGTGAAGAACCTTCATGCCAGTTTTAACTTTCATAAACATACTGGGAGGATATTTTGTATTTTTGTCTCTTTTAATCCAGGATATATGATAGCAGTTCTCAAGTTCAGTATCATCCAACTTTCTGAGCTACAAGTCTTGTATCTGCACCTTCTCTAAACCATTTGCATGCATCAGACATCAGGGGCAACTAGTTCATGCAATGTTAGAAGTTTGAGCATTATAGGAGTGCAGGTTCTGATTTTAATAGAAACCTTTCTGTGTAAAAATGCTGAAGGATGCGAGTTTCCAAATTCCTTTTCCCTGGATTCCACCTGAAGGAAGGTTATAACCGGGTATTAGCCTTTTTCTTATTAAAACAAGAAAAACATTGCTGCGTCATTCTAATTCTACTACGTTGCTGAACTGGAAGATCAGATATGAGGGAAAATCATGCTTGGCAGAAACTGATATATTTGTAGGCAGAAACTGATATATTTGTATCGTGTATACATTTCTGAATACCGCTGAGGATTCGGATTGTAGGTCATTTAATTATTTTGTGGTTGGGGGATAAACCGTGTAGAATGCCATGCATGCCACTGAGTAAATTTCTAATGTTTTGTATTTTTGTCATACAGGATATTATAGAATTCTTTGCAAAAAACATGGTGAACGACAATTTAGGGGCAATATGCAATGCACACGTGGTTCATGCTGATTTGAGTGAGTATGGTGCCACGGATAAGAACTGCCTAACGCTGGCAGAGTTAGCCGCTACAGCTGTTGATTTTCCCAAGACTGGGAAAGTTGTTAGCATGCCTCCATATTTGAAACCCAAAATGTACCCAGATTTTATGGGGAAAGAGGAATACCAGTCCTACAAGTCAGAGAAAATTTTGGGAAGGCTATATCGCCAGATAAAAGATGCTTATGATGAAGATGTAGCTGCATCTTCGGAGCTTAATCTCGTGCCTGGTGATATCCCTTATGATTCTGATCTTGAAGTGGTGGGAGCTAGTGATTATATCAGTGATGCCTGGGATCAAAAGTGCTCATATGATGGGCAGTTGAATGGCCTTCTTTCTCAGTATAAAGTGAAGAGGGAGGAAGAGGTTGTAACAGGGCACATATGGTCTATGCCGAAGTACAGCAGCCGGAAGCAAGGAGAGCTGAAAGATAGGCTTAAACATTCTTACAATTCTTTAAAGAAAGAATTCAGGCAAATCTTTGAGAAAATGGATTTAGAGTTTGAGCAACTTGAGGATGGTGAAAAGAACAAGCTTTATGAGCAGAAGGCGTCAGCTTGGTACCAGGTTGTCTACCATCCTCATTGGGTGAAGAAATCTCTGGAGTTACAAGATCCAGATGGTGCTGGTACTTCAGTGATGCTGAGCTTTGCTTGGATTGCAGCTGATTACCTTGCTCGGATCAAGATTCGGCATAGGGAAACAGGAAATGTTGACTCTGCTAAGCCTGTCAACTCACTGGCCAAGTATCTTGCTGACAGAATGTGACCAGCATCTGAAAGTGTTACCTAGTTATGTTTTGTGGCCTTGATACTTTTCGGCCGCAATGCCACTCTGCTATAATACTGTTAATACTAGTAACTGTCGTGTTTTTGTTATATAAGATACTGGATTTTGAACTGGTATCATCACTGTTGCTAATAGTGTTCTCATGTTGCAATGACAGTCCTTGGAATGATCTAATGGTTTTATTTCCTAAGATCAGGTCAGAAAGCTTGGAAGTAATTTTTTTCTTTTTCTAGACATGAATATTTGCACCAGACACAAGTAGATATATCCTAGCAGTTGAGGTCTATCCTAGCGGTTGTATATCTGATTACTTTTTGTGAAGCAGGTTTGAGTTATAATGATTTCAATTTCTTTTGTTATTATTATGTAATGGGGGAGATCTATCCTCTATAGTGTTGCCTGAGGCTCAATGGGCCTACCGATGATGTTGATTCAGTGCACAACCTGGAGCTGTAGGACTGAACTGCAACCATACACTTTCATGTTTCTGGTTTCAATGGAACTTCTTTTTTCTTTATTATTATTATTATTGAAACTTGGTTTTTCACAAGTTCATATAGCGTGCGATGTGGATTGCTATTGTTCAGGATTTATAATTTTTTAGTAGCCTGGTTATGTTTTCCAGTTAGCTCTTTTCGTCTGCTGCAGAAACCCAGAAACAGTTCTATCATACTAGCACGAAATTAAATTAGGATCTATCAGTTCTTTTTTAGAGATGGTTGGCTCTGTATGGTAGTTGGCAGCTCTGCTCTATCCTGATATACAGAGCAAGAAGAGAGGATTGGTCAAATTGTCAACGTGTAGTGTAGCTTTTCTCAGTTCTGTTCAGTCCGGAATCAGGAATGAGAGAGCGTGCACTTGATGCGGAATTCCTTGCAAATTTTTTCTTATCACAGTGAAATATTATTTTGTTGATATTGGATATGTAAATTAGTATGGATATTTAGATTTATATAAATACGAGAGATATTACTTCAACGGTTTTTGGTGTTGATGACAACTAATAAGTTGGGAAGAAAAATACTATCGTGCACCCTCGTCATTATACAATATGATTGAACGTGCTATTTAGAGTATGGAAACATAGATAAGAAATTTTACAAAACATGCTTGTGTATCCGTACAAATTACAAATTTAGATTGTAATGACATCAATAATACTACATAACTATATTAAAAGAAAGTCGTAGGAAAATATGATATTTGTAGAATATGATTGTAATCCCAGTTTTATTTCCCATGATTTTTTAACATATGTCGTTTCATGTTCACAAAGCTATGGAAACTGGATGTCATCTTGAATAAATCATGTTTATGATGAAATTACAAGTAGTTTAATGAGGTAATAAAAATAGGATATTAATGTCACATTTTTTATGATCTATTAAAAATTCAATGCACAATAATATAATTCACAACTATAAAATTACTACATAATTACTACATGTTATTTTTATTCATTATATTATAAACAATACTTTCAAAAGATGTTTTAATTAAATACATTTAAACTATTTTTTACTTAATAAAAATTTAATTATAGATTCAACCAAACACATATTTTAATCTAACAAATCACATTTAAAAATGATTTTGTAAAACTTATTTTTTTAATAAAAATACTATAAAACTAAATATTCATTTAGAATATCAAATTACTTATGATAGACCATAAAAGGGAATGTTAGGTGAAGTATAAAGTATTTATCTCCGACATATTACATGATCCAATAGGTCTTTAATTATAAGTATTTTTATTAAATTATTTTTCAGGTAAATATTTTTCATGTTACATTTTTTTTCTGGGGAAGTGTTATATCCCGAACATGTTAATTTTTACGAGGCAGAAATAATTTTCCAAGACTTATTTTTTGCCGACACGCATCTCTTCCAGCAGATTTCTACATCGATCCTACGAAATTTCAAGCTCCATCTTTCTTTTTCTTTGGAAAAGTAATATAATTAATATATATTTTGTAGAAAAAACACATATATATATATATATAATTAATATATATATATGATACATCATTATCACAATGGTGATGGTCCACTTTGATTCATTAATTGTATGAAAAATGCTTTAATTAATAATGTAAAGTGGCATAAGCTTTTTGTGCCAGGCACCAAATTAATTAATGTTTTGTTTCAAAAAAGGTTGTATATGTAATACAGTCGCTGCTGTACAATACTGACTTTTAGGTAAGAGATAACACATTCAAACTAATTTTGAAAAAAAATTAAAAAAAATTATTTTTTATTTTAAATTAATTTTTTAAAAAATATTTTCAGATTATTTTTATATACTAATATCAAAAATAAATTTTAAAAAATAAAAATAATCACCCTC
>Ga0307517_10007745_pt1 | contig 15577 bp, 7 predicted proteins | sample 23_EM_MG_FD_194515 | JGI IMG/M metagenome (GOLD analysis project Ga0307517, IMG submission 194515) | Populus trichocarpa ectomycorrhiza microbial communities from riparian zone in the Pacific Northwest, United States - 23_EM | ecosystem: Host-associated > Plants > Roots > Unclassified | place...
ACCCCTTTCTATTTTTATTTTTATTTTTATTTTTATTTTTATTTTTATTTTTTTAACTTAATTATATTAAGCCTTCGTTTTTTTATCACTGTTATTATAAAAATTATAATTTTTATTCCAAACGTTCATATTGTTGTATATAATCAAATGAAGTACCAAAGTGTGTCAAATAAAAAATCAACAAAAAAAACATTGATTATTTAAAAATTTATTGTTATATTTTACTTAATAACTAAAAAGTCCTTGGATTATTAATATTATAATTTTATCATCAATCTAATATTATATCTTTTTTAGAATTAGAAGAAAAAAAAACTAAAACTTTTATAGTGGCATTACATAAAACCATTCATTTTCACTCATTCAATAAATCATAAACACTCATTCCTTTAGTCAGGGATTCACTTCCTTCTTTGTGATTTTGAGTTGTGTTTACCTCGATCGTAAGTTGATCCCTTTTGTGTTCTTTTTTTTCAATGTGTGTGTTTGTGGTACAAAAATGCCAAGTTATTTGAAGTGAATGCTGCCTGGAAGAATATGTTTAGGCACTACTCTTACTGTTGTTTAAGAAGATTGATTGGTTTATCATGCATGAATCTATTTATCTATGTTAATTACAATTGCTTCTTTTGAAAAGGCATTCGAGGGAAACAAAACAAAAAAGTTGTTGTAGGCTTACCTTCTAGGATTTCTTTGATTAACAAGTTTCACTTTATTTTCCCCTTTCATGTTACACAGAGGTTATATTTCTGGTGGAACTCTGAAGGTTCCTTTCCTTTACAAGACACTGACTATTGATCGTCTTACCCTTTTTTCTCTGGGTAACAAACTCAGGGCTCATTGTTGCTGAGAAGGAAGAGAACGGGCACAGATTCAGGTTTTTCTTAGCTTAAGTTTGGACTATTCAGAGTTACTAATGATAGGTGTGATATTGTTGCTACCCATTTCATTGTTGATGACAATGAGCCTGAGTTTGTTTGGTTTTTTGTTTTTATTTTTTCAAGCCACAAGCTATTTCCAGAAATCAGTGTCAGCTCTCTTCCTTCTCGGCAACAAGAAGACCCTCAAGATCCTTCCTCACCTGCTCCCATAACAACAAGTGTAGCAAAAACACAGAAGCAATCTTCACCACCCTCACCAAGAACTAAGCTATTTGTTTTTAAAACAAGGAATAAATATTGGAAAAACAAAACTACACTTTTGAATACTTGCTTCCATTAGGTTCGGTAAGTGTGTGCGTATATATATTTTGATTCATGTGGGGGTGTCTGGGTCTAGATCAGTTTGCACGCACCTCGATTTATCCCCACATATCCTAAAGTTAAAAAGCAGTATATTTGATATAGAACAAAATAGGACTCTAACTGGCATTGAATGCCTTCAGTGATGAATAATTATGATACTACCTTTACTCAGAATCACTTTCCAGGAACTCTCTTTTCTTGGTGCGCCATAACTTTAGACGGTTTATGCTTGATAATATTGGACTATCAGGGGACATTTATTGCTACTCAATTATCAATACACTAGGAGAGACTTAGGGCTGTTGTATTTTATTAACATTTCAATGAACAAAGATCGATATGGTTATATTAGAACTGCGAAGAGATATAAAGAAATCATAATTATTTAAAATATCACTCCTCCAATTTATAACATTATCAATTACATAAAAAGTAATGGCACGGATAATTTATTCCCTCTTGGCATAAAGTGCCCTCTTTTAGTCATTAAGATTAAAACTACACCATTTCGGCCATAAATATTTAAAAACACCTTAGTTTGAAAAGAAAAGAAAAAAAAAACAAAAACACCCTTCCATTAACAAAACAAAAACTAAATGTAGATTGAAAAATACTGTAGATTCAGACTTATTGGTATTGTTCATTCGAATACTTTAATTATGTTTTTATCCCTTATATATATATAAAAAATTAAAACTAGTTATTAGACATTAAGGTCTTTCTACTTGGCCCGCATTATTTATTATCAAATTGATCACGAGCAAGTATATATTTTCACATTATTCATTATCAAATTGATTAGTGTTTTATTTTAATTAGTTGAGTATTGTGCTTCACAGTTTTTCCAAATAAAATGTTTCTGGCCTAATACACTGGGTCACGAGTTTAAAAAGTTAACGCATGTTAACATTGTTTTTTTTTTTACTTATTTTCTTTTTAGGTTTATGATTTTTTTACTCTTTCTTTTCCATTGACTATTTTTAAATTATTTTTTATAATTAATTTTTTTTTCAATTTCATCTTTTAATATATAATTGATTGATATTGAGTTTTAGAGTTTTTCCAAATAGGGTGCTTCAAGTCTAATTTACCCGGGTCATGGGTTTGAAAAGTTAACATGAGTTGATATTTTTTTTTAAATGGATTTTATAATTTTTTTATCAAGTTATTCCAATCTTATGATTTGAGCGGCAGGTTTGACGAGATTTTGCTAGTTGGCTTGACCATGATTACTAAGTTTACAAGATTGTCATGTTCACTAGGATCAAATTTTTCAGGTCTTTTTTTACCCCTTTTATCCTCTCATATTTAATGAGTGGTTAATTGAGATACATCATTTGTCTCCTTTCCTAAAAAAAAAATATGATCTGGGCTACATGTTATTATGATCAATTTTTTAAAAAAACATTTTAGTTCATATATTATCGTTGTCTATTTTTTTTTTATCTAATTAAAATAAAACTAACTTATTTGATCTAGTTAGGTCTATCACTCGGGTCGTGAATTTTTTTTTATACACGCTGATAGCACCAAAATATCATTTTTTATGAAAAAATATAAAAATAAAATCAGTTTGGCATAGTGCAGGTAAATGGCTAATAGATTCTATATATTAAGTCAAAATAACATTAGCACATCCTTTAACATAAATAATTAGGATCTTGAATAAGATTTCAGGGGAAGTAAGAAGATGGCTAAATATACAGAATTGTAGCTTTTAGTGACTCTCAATTACGTCCATGTCAATTTTGGGCAATAACTTATGTAAAAACTAAAAAAAAAAAAAATAATGAGTCAGATTTTCAGTTTATTTTTTATGGTATAATGACTAAAATATGTTTTTATATCTCTAATTGAACTAATTTTATCATTGAATAGGTTTTAAGTTTCTAATTTATCATTCTGTTTAGGTTTTTATGTTAAATTATTGGAATTATTGTGTGCTATGCGCGTGGAAACTTTTCACTTTGTCTGCTTTGTATGGTCATTTTGGGGGAAAAAAGAAAAAGTAATGTGCAAATCACGTGTCTATTTCTGATGGTTGACCTGAAAACCTTGCCATAAAGATACATTATAAAATTAATGTATATTTAAAGATTAAATTAACTCAATTAATTAGAAATATAAGGACAAATTAAATCATTAATAAAAAAACATTTCTTTGTTTAAGAATATGTATTTTTGTTGCTTAAAAGTAATATGTATACAAAGAGAGAGACTTTGAGGTTTGAAAAAGAAAAGAGAAAATTGAAATCAAGGATCTAATTGCAAATAGATTTTGAGACATAGGACTATATTGAATTATTTGAAAAGTAAAAGGACTTATATATATCATAAATAAAAAATGCTATGGGAGGCTACTCCCTCGTCTCCATGAGAATTAACTATAACTAAAAAGGATCAGTGTTTTACTGTAGTGTGGGCTACTGTGCACTGTGAATGCTTTCACTATAGATTGTACTGTTATGCACTGTAGCGCGGGTACTGTAGGCTGTGAGTGTTTTCGCTTTGAATTTGCAATGTTTGATGGGGGCATGGTGAAGCTGTACCCTGAAGGCCCCAAGCGCCTGGCTGAAGGCACACCTCCTGGGGCTGCGGACACCTGGCGTTTGGGCAGGCCACGCGCGTCTGTCCACTCCTCAGGCTGCAACCACCTGGTGCTAGGGCTGGCTAAGGCCCTAGCAAGCAGACACTTGGCGCGGGGTCTGCCCAGTCTTGGGTGCTAGGGGCCGACCCGCGCGCTTGGCTGCAGCCCAGGGCAAGCGGGTGTGCAAACATGCGAGGCAGGGTTTGCAACCCCGAGCGCCCGACCAACAAACTCGCGTGCTGGGTGGAGACCCGGCCACCGAGGTCTATTCTCACAGCCCTTGGGTTTAGAGACCCACACGGCTAGATCAGAAGACCCTGCAAAGAAGAAAAATGAAAAAAAAAATAACAATTATCATTATTATTATTGTTAATATTTTTTTTTAAAAAAAATATTACTCTAGAAACTTTGGCCAGGCATGTTTGATATTATTATTAATATGATAAATATTATTATTTATATTCTAAATATTATTGTCATTATTGTAATTAAAAGTATTAATATTAAGAATAGAAGAAAATTGAAAAAAAATAACAATTATTATTATTATTATTATTATTGTTAAAAAAATTGAAAAATAAAAATTATTGTATGAGCTTTAATCAGACAAGTTAATATTATTATTAATATGATAAAATATTATTATTTTTCTTATAAATATCTTTTTTTATTATAATTAAAAGTATTAATATTAAAAATATTATTATTTTTATTATAAATATTATTTTTTATTACAAGTAAAAGTATTAAAATTAAAATAGTATTATTTGGGTTATAAATATTATTATTTTTACTATAATTAAAAGTATTAATATAAAAAATAGTATTATTAATATTATAAATATTATTATTATTAAAAAAAATAATATATTTGATTTGAAAGGTAGAATTAAAAATTATTATTATTATTATTATTATTATCATCATCATCATCATCATCATCATCATTAGTAAATTGAAAAAACATTATTATTACCATAGAAGAAATAGCCTTGGGTCCCGACCTCTGCAGGACCCAAAATAGCCTTGGGTCTGGCCGAGTGCATGACCCAAAATAGCCTTTGGTCCGTTCGTGTGCAGGACTCAAATAGCCTTGGGTCCCGGCCGTGTGCAGGACCCAAAATAGCCTTGGTTTCGTACCGGATGCAGGACCCAAAATAGTCTTTGGTCCTTCAGTGTACAAGAGCCAGGTGCAAAACCTAAATAGCCTTTGGTCATGAGCGATGCAGGACCCAAATAGCCTTGGATCCTGCAATATACAGGACCCAAAATAGACTTAAATCCTGCCAGTATCAAGATTCAAACTTTTTATAACAATAAAAAGTGAGCTCATGACATAACACATGCCACCTAACTAGCCAGCCCCTAATTAGGATCGATGTATTTGGATAATGGAAGATACTCTCAAGTATTTGTACGCTTCTATGTTCCTTAATCTTATTAAAGCAACAATATTTATTATATAGAAAACATAATGATTAAAATCGAGATAAAAAATACATTAAACAAATAACATTAACATAGAAGAGGAATGGTATTTAAGTGAACAAATTAGATTAATTTGTAAGAAAATTCTCAATATTTTGAATATTTTAGATATTCTGTTTATTCTGATTAAAAAAATCCTTTACATTTCAAATATACATGGTACATAAATATATACCATTTATTCATGAAAAAAATTATTTTAGCTGTATTAATGTTCGCACCCCTCCTCCCTCAGAAAAAAATTACTAACTCCTACACTGCTACTTTAATTTCTTCATCTTTTTTATTATAGATAGAATAAATACGTACAAATAGTTTCTCAGCTATATACCACTTTGACATATTTATTTTGATTTCAACTCCTAAACTAGATTTTACATGCAAATCATGTGTTTTTTTAATCACATGAAAACGCCCCTACTAGAATTCTTTGAATTACCAATAGAATGTTTTGTCGGCAATGAATTTACCGACAACCTTATAGACAAAAATGCTCTGTCGTTAATATTCTTGTTGGTGATTTTTATTCTGTCGGTTATAAAATTAGGAATGGATTACCCGTTTCATTTCGTCAGTATTTCCCTTGGGAATGTTGTCATATAACCGACAGAAATACCGTATGTCGTGGCATGGCGTGCAACATCGAGAATGACGGGTTTGCCTTCTAAGAGTGTTGGAAATGGGTTTTGGGTCATAAAATTATGATTATGAAGTTTAGGAGTCATCACTTAGTATTATGGTTACTAGAAAACCTATGGACTACAAGAGTTTAAGTAAGAGAAAAGTTGTGTAAGGGAAAGACGCATCACCCCCAGTGTACCCTACCTGAGGTAAGCTGCATTGTTTTTCCAGGTTGTGTTTCTGTCCATTGATCTTATGTAAGGTTCAAGATAGATCTACCTTTGTGAGGAAATCTCTACCTTATAAGGTTAAAATCTAACTGTTCTAAGGTCTAAATTTAGCATCATATTTATTTTCTAAATATAACCAATTCCTAATGTTTTGAACAGAATAATTGTTATCGATTTTTTGTATTTTGGCTAAGCCCTAATGAATAATCATAAACTGGTTACAATATTTATTTTTGCATTTTTAAAACATGATAAAAATGCGATTTCTTTTATGAAAATATGCATGAAAACTTTTAGAATTTGGCCGTATGCACGAAAAGCAAAATATTTTTTTTGTTTTTTTAAATGAACATTTATTTTTTAAATTTTGAATTTTTTGGATTTTTTTTAAGTTTCGGAGGAAACCATATATTTTTAATATCGGGTATGTATCTTACAATGTAAATGCAGTTTAAGTCTACAACCTGATAATTATACAAAATAGTTGGAAAAACATGTGAGGAACCCACAAAAAATTTTAAAATGCTATTTGGAAAATTTGAATTTTTTTTCTTTTTTTTTTTAATTTTTAAATATTTTAATATTATTATTAAATATATTGGGCTAGACTCAACCCAACCATCTAGGTTGAACCCATTTGGGTCGGGTTGGGCTGACAGGTAGCCCAACAAACCTGACCTTCTTTTTTTTTAGTGGGCTGAAACAGGTCTAACCCTAGTGCAACTTAGTCACTGGCCTAACCCAGTGACTAAGCAACATTGTAAACAGTAGAACATGAATTATAATTCATATTCTGCATGTTTATGTGCAGAAGAATAAGAAAAACATAGGGGAAGGAGAAGTAGAAACTCACCTAGCGTAGAGGTTGTGGCTGTCGTCACTAGTCTGGTGTGAGGATGGTGAAAGTGCTAGTGGCTTACGACAAAGGCTGGGGAGATGTTGGTGATTGGGTTGCTCAGGTGCAGTAAGAAAAAAGAAGTTTGTGATGGAAAGGGAGGAGCTTGTGATGGTTATCCCTATTGCCGGGGAAGAGATGGGTTTGCAAGGATGCTTGGTCATGACGTGGGGGGAGGTTGTGGTGGCTGAAGAAGCTGAAGTTGTGGTGGTGAAGGAGACAAGAGAAAGGTTGGCAACTAAAAAAAACTAGGGGAGGTTGATTTTTTTGTCAACTTTGGACCTTGATTTCTTCTTTCTCAAGGCATGGAATCCACCCCTATTTATAGAGGGTGGAAGAGGGATATTTTTTCTTTATTGGTTTCAAATATTGACCATTGATTTGAACTGGAAGGATCTCAACCGTTGGTTTAAAATTGTCATCATGAACTATCAAATTTTAACAACTCAAGGTTGCTTAAGTTGGCCTCTTTGGGGTGGCGCCGAAGCCGCTGTGATGTCAATTGGCCAGAAATAACTATATTCGGGTATGATTAAGTGTCATGCCATCATGTTGGTATATTATTTGTTTAGTTTGATTGAGAGATAAAGCATTAAATGCTATGAAAAGATGGCCACCCAAATAGCTTTCAGGTGAAAAAATGATGAAAAAGATGAACAGTACTAGACGACACGTCGTCTAGTTTATCTTTTTTTTATATTGTTTGGGTAAAAAATAGTGTCGTTTTGGCTTTTAAGGTTTTAATTTAGGGATTTGGCCAAAGTTCAGTTTGATCCTCTGATTTTTAATTTCTTTCAATTGCACCCCTAATTGACCCTAAACTTCTAATTTAATACAATTTTGTCCCTACAAAACTTCAATATCAACCCTGAATTCTAGCACATTTTTCACATTAGTCCTTGGTCTTGAATTTATACAGATTGACTCTCAATTGACTATTAAACTTTTAATTTTCTTCAATTTCACCCATGATTTCATTCAATTGGATCCCTAGAGTTCGACGCCTTTTTCAAAATGATCATTGGCTGTGAGTTTCTTTCATTTAGCCCTTAATTGACCCCAATTTTTTTTTTGTGATTTTACCCTTAATTTGAACCAATTGACTTTGTAAAAATTAAATTTGGTCCTCTTAAATTTCAATCTTCTTAGTTAAGCCCAAATTGGGCTCCAAAACTTAATTTTTCACCAATTAAGCACCTAATAAAATTAATTTGACCCATTAAAGTATAATTAAGTCCTTGCACCTAAATTAAATATTTCAATTGGACCCAAATTAATTCTTAAACATAATTAAACCTTAAATTTGGCTCATAATTATATCAAATTGGACTATTAAAAATCTAATCATGTCCCTGCACTTAATTTTTATGCAGATTCGTCCAATAATCATTTAACTTGACATTGAATCTGCATTGTCTCTTTGATTTTGGGCATAACGAGGTACTGTCAGGCTTTCAACTTCGTTCAAAATTGCAGCTTGATTTTATGCATATTGAAATCCTTCCTCGACCAACTTTTTCCACTTCACCAGTCTCTTTGCTATTATTATTTATTATTTATTTTTTTTATTTTAAAAGGAAAAAGGGTAAAATTTTAGGAATAACCCAAAAATAAGTTATGATAGTTGCCCCTCCTCTTTACAATGCTTACAACAGAAAGTCTCATAAGAGATTTTAGCTTTGTAAAGAAAAAGAAGATATGAGAGATAACAGACTCATCAAATCAAGAAATGGTCAATCCATCATCTAAAAAACATTTCCACCTAACCTAGAAAACCTATTCTAGAACCCATCATCCAATAACAAATAAATTAATTTAATTGAAATTGAAAAATAAAATTGAAAAACAAATCCTATAACAACATTCATACAATTATTTAGAAAAGAAAAAATTAAAAAAATATAATGAAAAAAAAACACAAAAAAAGAAGAAAAAAGAAAAATCTTACCTTAATTTAATTATGAGTGAGGTTAAGAAGAGAAAAGAAAAAACAAATTCATAAAGTATGTTAATAAAAAAAAAACTAAGAAGAGAAAAGAAGAAGAGAGGAGAAGACATACATGTGTGTGATGGAGAAGAGAAGAGAAAAGAAAAGAAGGAGTTGAGGAGAGAAGAGAAAGAAAGAGAGGGACATTGGTGTTTTTTTACAGAAAGGGAAGAGAGAAGAAGATGATGAGAGAAGAAGAAGAAAAGGTGCATCTATTATAAAATGAGGGATTCTGATCTTTTAATTGAGGCATTTTACCGACAGGTTTATAAATTTTCAGAAACCCCTCAAATATCACCGATGACTTTTCAATCTGTCAGTGATTTCGTCTGTAAAGAACAATAATTAAAATGCAATTGAAAAGTGAACAATTCTAGAGCTCTCAGGTAAATACCGGCGAATTAATTCCATTAGTGATCCTGTATGTAATTAACAATATCAATATGTTTGGGACATCTAAATCAAAACAAGGCAACCAAGTTGGGAAAAACAACACTAGGATAAACTGGGTTCTAGAAAAATAAAGATGTGTGGCTTAGGGTTTTAGTCTCTTAGGGTGGCTAGTGTTAAAAATGATTTTAGGAAAAATTTAAAGGTTGGAGAGAATGTTATATATGATTTCTAAAAACAACATTGTCTATGTAGGCACACTTCAAAATGGTCCTTACACATGATCACGTTTTCACCATTGGTATTCTTTAAGTTAATTTTTACACCCGAACCCCAAATCAAAGACAATTAATTAAATGGTAAAACCATAATCAAAACCAAATATGAACTTTTAACCCACTAAACCATAAATTAAAGTTCAATAATAAAAATAAACAAAATCCAAAAACAAAAACATAGGCTTAGATGTGCTTATTTTCCCAATAGAAGAATGACAAGTTAAGTTATCCTTCATCATATTTGTTTATATAAATGCATAATCTCTAACTTGGATTTGTTATCCTTATAACTCTTTTGGGTTGGAGAAACTCGATCATGTCAAGCTTAATTCAAGGTGGCTCCGATAATGCTACCAAAGATTAGGATCAAGTTGTGGTAATGTCTCTCTAGTAATCTAAGTATTGTTTAAATCGAGTCATCTTACCCATGGAGTGTTATTCACTGAACTTTATCATCCCTAGTAACAACTTGTGTATCCAAAATTGGATCAATATTTTTTTTTATGCCAATGATAAAGGTATTGAGATAGAGGTTTTAAAAGTATTATAAAGGACAAATTGCTACCATTTACATATAACCATGTCCTTTTATATTGAAAGTAAAGTTGGTACCGAAGCTAGGTGGTAAGTTAATGATATAAGTATTTGATTCATCCCTTTGTAATGGTCTAACACTAATCACTTGTAAATTTTGACTGGTTTTTGAAGGAGACTACTCAAGTCTAATTTATATCATGAAATAATCTCTAGTATTAAATGAATCATAATACTTAAGTAAATCATCTTGAAATTTGTATTATTCATTACTTGCTTGAATTCGTTTTATGATTTCAATATGCAATTTATGAAATCTACAAAGAATGAGTTGATTTAGACATGCTAATATGGAGGGACTTTGGGAAAAGACCTACAAGAATCCTAGCTTAGTGATAATGAGCATTATGACTTAGGGTGTTGAATGGAACAAATACTATTTAAAACCTTAGTGGATATTGATGGGCATAACCTAGTAAATTAGGATCATTCTTATCTTTTTTATTACATATAATGGATGGGGATTTAAGGAGCTCAACATGTCATTTAAAATCTTATGACATGCTTGATGTCAATCATATGGATTAAGGAATCAAGGAGCTTAGAAGGACAACTTTCTTGAGATTCTTTCAACACTGAACTTACCTATTTAGGCAACTATTTACTAGAGAATCTCCCAAAACTTCTTCTACAACTAAAAGAGACATAACAAACTTTTCTTGAACCTTTTTTTCAAACTCTTTTGGACTTATTATTTTAATCACACTTACCTCTTTAGGTGTTTCCACTAGAGAGTCACCTTTACAACTAACTAAATATAATAGGCTCTTTCTTATCCTCATTCTAAAACTTATTTGGACTTATATGTTAAGTTCTCTTTCTTTCCTATTTTTCTTTTTCTTGTTCTTATCATTATGCCTTGAAGGTAAATCAATAAGTTTGATTTTCTACCTTTAAAAGTGAAAGAACATAAATTTGATTGACTAAAAATTGTAAAGTCTAATTTATATATCCATAGCCTACTTAAAATGATATATCCCATATCCATTGAAATCACATCACACCAGATCTCATTATAATAGTCTAAGAGTTTGATAGGGAATATAAATCTTTCCTTAACTACTATGGAGGTATTATTAACCCATGACACACTATATGGCTTAAGATGAGGAATATGTTTTAAGCCTAAGCGAGCTAAAGTATTTAAAGATACTATATTGATATAACTACTATTATCAATGATAATCTTACAACTTTTATCCCTATATTTGATATTGGTGTGGAAGATAACAATCTTTCTCCAATCTTCAGTTTCATTGGATTGTGTCAAGGCACATTTAATGATACCCAACCTAATTATCCTAAACTCTATAATGTTTTTGCTCATGAATAGTTCTAAGGATATCACTCAAGATCGAGTCTATGGTAATTGTAAACTCAAGGCTGGACATTAACTTATAGATACAATCAAGATCACAAATGCATCTTGCAAGTAAAAACATGACACAAAAATAAAGCTAATTCTCTCTCTCTCTCTCTCTCTCTCTCTCTCTCTCTCTCTCTCTCTCTCTCTCTCTCTCTCTCTCTCTCTCTCTCTCTTAATATGAAGATCAATCAGGACTATAATGCACTAAGAAAATTGAAAGTATGCAATTCTAGATCTTTTAAGTGCAAATGGTTAACAAATGTCAAAACTTTTGACTAGTTATGCCAAGCATTACAATTAAGAAAAATGATTAGTTGCTAAATATTAATGACAAAGTTTGTTGAGAAGCAAAAATATAATGAATAAAATGCAAGATATATATATATTATTTTTTCTAGCCAGAAAAGTAATATTAATGACAACTTTTAATAACAAGTGCAAAATTAGAGAAGTCGAATTCAACTAATTGAAAGGTTGAGTGATTTACCGACTAAAATGTTTAACAATGACAATAAATCTCTTAGATCACACGAGTTATTATTGATGTAGGTGGTGGTGCTGATGTGGTATTATACCGGCTGACTTATTTTTTTATGTCACTTATTTTGTTTCTACTTATTTTTAATAAGAACACATACAATCATCATTAATAATGTCTTAATGCTACTTTTGTTCTCCTCTGTTGGCATGTCACATGAATGTTGCTACTCTTTAACATTTTTTTAAAGACAATGCTTCACTATTTTTTATTGTCTCCTACTAGATTCCACAATCAGTAAAGAAATCTTAAAACAAATCCCATCAATTTCTCTTCCATGTTGTGAGGACTTCAAGCAAACCCTACGAATATAAGGATTCGTGAACCCACAGAAAAATTGATTTCCTACCAAGAAAGCTAAGATCAAGTTTGAATTTGAGCTTGACCTAGTAGGAAACTTGTATTGAAGAATAAGAATATAAAGAAGACCACCCCCACCATATGCCTATATCGAGACACAAATGAGAAGTATAGAAAACATCATGAAGATTGGTCAATCCTTCAATAAGTTTGAGTAGTTCAATCAAGAACCAAAGTATGAGAATCGCCCACCACACACAGAGCACACATAATATATGACAACTTTGTTATTATTGTCAAAACTAAATAAAATCCTTATATAAAAGTATTTATATGTAAACCCTAAAACTAAGGGTTAGACATGTATCCAATTTAAATAAGGCCCAAACTAATTAAAATTAGGTTTAAAATAATAAAGATAAATAAAATCATAGGATAAGATTAGTTTTAACCTTTAGCCACATATGATAGTGAAAAATATCTGAGAGAAATAATTATTGAAGAATTCTTGTTGAACAAAAGCTTGATGCCTTGTAAAACAAGAATTAATTTCTGACCAATTAATTCTTCTTGTTTGATATGAAATATTTGTAAAATAAGTAAGCCAAAAGCTGTCACTTAAGTTCCCAATAGCATTAAGGACTCTTTATAGTGAATGGAATCCATAACTCTTAAGAAAACAACGTCTTTTTATGTTTTTGTACTTTGCTGGCAGATTCTATGCCTAACTTTAAACACGTCATTCTATCTTTTCCAATTAAATTAGAGAGCCTACCATATATAGTTATAAAGGTATAGATGTCTAATTTCTAACCTAACTGGAATCGCATTCAAACCCCTCCTATAGCTCTAAATATAGACAGAGGTTCAGATTGGCAAATTTAAACCTTTTTAACCCAAGCCTCTTGACGTAACTCATTGAACTCCTCATGGATCCACTACATTTTAGGCCTTGGAATAGATCCAATTAAAAATCCTAATGCATCACATCATCCACTTTCTTCTCAAAAGAATCCGACCTCGAATCATCACTTACATCAAACAAAGAAAGATTAGGAACTTTGAATATAACACTAACATTATACCCATCTTGTACATTCACTTTGTAGGCATTGACTCCTTCAATGAATCATCTCTTCTAAGCATCAACTTTGATTTCTTATGTCCAGAAAATCTCTCTTTGCGTATATGTATCCAAACTCAATCTTCTGGTACAAAGACAACCCCTTTTCATCTTTTGTTTCCTTGAATACATGCGTCTCAATCATTTTCTCAACTTGTTATCGTTCCTTCTTAAGCAATGCTTTCATTACTTGTGCTTTTTTATTTACTTCAAGTTTAATCTTTTCATCAACAAGTAAAAAAATTAAATTTAGTAGAGTTAAATCATAAAATATTTTAAATGTTGATTTTTTTTTAATTTAATAGATTGGCACATAATTTTTTTTTTGTAATGTATTAAATAAAAATTATAAATGCTCAATATGTTTTATTTTCTTTTATTGCGAACATAGTCTCTTCATGCTTAAAAAAAAAAGCTGAAATTTAAGGATAAAATCATTATAACTCATTCAACCTAAGAGATTGTCATTAATTGGAATTCGCTAAAACCAGCTAAGCTGATAGCATGGTGTAATTGTGGCAATATTAATGTCCAAATTAAGACTAAAACTTTACGAGAATTATGAAATTGAATAAAAAGAAATCTATTTTGATGTTGACAGCTAATGTTTTAAAGTAGAAATTAAGATTTGATTATTCTAGAATCTCGAGCCTTAAATTTCAAATTTTGCAACTTGTCGCATAAAACGAATCCGCGGATGAATGGACTCAGTCAAGTCCTTCAACGGCTTTTGCTGAATGGAGCAGATAATAAAAAAAACGTGATTGAAGACTTAAACGACAAAGCGGTTGATCGAATGGACAGCTGACCATTTGGCTATTGATTCGAGAAAAAAAAGTTTCCTTCTAGGAAGAAGATCAGCCTTGACAAAAGCTTCATCGTCGTTGAATTATCATCATCAACACTCATTCATTGTCTTCTAATATTTTCTTAATCTGACTTTTGGCTCTATTTTTTGTCCTTCTCTGGAATAGGATGAACGGACTGCAACACACTGATGCTCCAGGAGACATTGAACCTGAAGAAATTCGGCCTACGCTGTGCAAATAACATGGCCAGATGGATTTTGCCGGTCTGTTTCAGCAGGATTGATATGGCTAAATTTGAAACTCCATACAATTTGGGCATAAGCTAATCTGTTTCAGCTAATATGGATTAAATTACAGGGAGCCATGCCCTTTCCCTAATTACACCTTGATATATGTGCCTGATGAGGTCCCAGTCAAGAGCGTTACTACAATTGCATAGATAAATAACTATAATTCTCGTGAGCTTGACTAATTCTCCCATGATTGATGCAACATGCTGCACACATTTCCTTAAACTCTGGTTTTGTAGGTATAAAAATAAATAAAAAATATTTATATTCTCACCATATATTTAATATATTAATGAGAGATTTTATGTCATGTTATGCATGAGTCCTATATTTCATACATAATAATTTTTATATATAGATTATACACTCTTAATATATCATTCTAATTAGATAATAATGGACATATCTAAATTAATTCACTCAAGCCATTGGAGGAAATTAGATGGTTAAATCCTAGGTAGCTACTGCAAATCTTTATAAATCCTTTGCAAGCACCTCGGTTGTAGCCTTTTTCGTCATTTCTTTCTTCATCTTATAATACAAAATAATTTTCTATCTAAATTTCAACATTTCTAACTTACATAACATTTATATAATTAATTAAGAAACCTCGAGTTACATTCAAGGGGAATTAGATTAGAAAATAATTTACAACCTAAAAGAAAAATAGAGATAAGGTAGGGTACACAAACCCTATTGAATAAAAATTACAACAATTCAACCATTAAATAAAAACACAATTACAATGGTTTTTAATTTCCATAATAATTTATCAGGTATAAAAACATTTTAGTATCATGATAAATTACATCGAATGTTTCAATTCCAATTATTAAC
>Ga0307517_10007746_pt1 | contig 15576 bp, 6 predicted proteins | sample 23_EM_MG_FD_194515 | JGI IMG/M metagenome (GOLD analysis project Ga0307517, IMG submission 194515) | Populus trichocarpa ectomycorrhiza microbial communities from riparian zone in the Pacific Northwest, United States - 23_EM | ecosystem: Host-associated > Plants > Roots > Unclassified | place...
TGTGGCTGTATAATATTGTTGCACTCACATCCCAGCAGCTTGTGTATTTTTTTTATAATTATTATTATTATTATTTTAAAAAAATTACCCCCTTTCTTGTAATTTTTCCTTTTCTTCTCTTCTATTTCTGAGTTTTAGCCCATTTACTTCTCACGTAATATCAGCACCCGGCGGTTTTCCATGTACAGCACTGTTAAAATCCATCTGCGGGAGGGGTGGGTGGTCCTGTGCGGTGGTTGTGTTAACTGGAGCCGTAGGCAATAGCATTCTTTCAGTATTTCGAGCACCATGCTCCTGTGTCTTTTATCCCTCACACAAATGACCCAGAAGTCAGCAAGCAGAGCAGCGCCCTACTCTGACTCTGCTCGGCTGCTTTTCGTTCTCTGTCTATTTCTTATTCTGGAGTTTTTTTTTTTTTTTTTGGTTTTGAACTTTAATTATACACTGTATACTGATAATTGTTGATTGTTAAAGATTTTTTTATAAGATATCATAACCGAGCTTTTCATCATTGCTTATCCATATAAATCGCCCGTCAACTCCCCTAATAGGCAGTAGAATTCAGACAATAGAACTAAAACTATGCAAGTCACCAATAAGCCTTGAGCCTCTCCGACATTTATGTTTCCTTTTCTCAACAGGTTTCTCGTTTTGTGTTTGGTCATGCATTCGATATATGCTTTTACTAAAGTGTTTTACATATCAAAACCATTCAAAATTACTAGAAAAAAAATTAAATTAATTAAATTGATGCTTCTTCTATCCACAAACATTTGCATGCCAAAACAATGAAAACGCGTGTCACCAAAACAAGCTAGCCTCTCCCTTACTTTAACAGAAGTTACTTGGGTGGTGCATTCATGAACTTGACGATATAGCACAAGGGTACTAGAGAGTAACCTAGCTGCTGTACAAACTAGAATGGAGAAAAAATGTTATTATTCAATAAATTAATTATATATTTTACATTAAATTCATATAGAGTCAGTGGCGGAGACGGGGGAGGCTGGCAGGGGCCGGGTCCCTGCAAGAAAATTTTTCCCAACCTCTTTCTTTGTAAAATATTTTAAATTTTAATTTTTTTAAAATATTTCTTTTAATTTGACCCCCTTAACTTTTTTCTTCTTGCTCCGTCTCTGTATAGAGTTATATAATTATATAATAAGATATATAATAAAATAGAATAAAAAAATTATATAAAATATTTGAACAAGTATATATATATGTTGATTATTTCTTTAACACGCCCTCTATACTTTTAATTTTTATGAATTTTACATGCATCAACACTACTTCTATTGCCATTGAAACCTCATCTGTTAATAAAGCTGGTCATCATCAATAAATGATCTTAATTGATTAATAATTAGGTTGAACTTATCACATGCTTACAGCAAAAAAAAAAAAAAAAACATAGCGCGAAAGAATCATGCATCGTGAATCAAATTCCAAGTCAAACTTTTATGTTTATTAATTAGATATAGCAATAAACATTTTACTAAATACTTTGAAATAGAAAAAAAATCATAAAAGGCATGATGATGGTTTATCCGTGAGAGTTTGACCTATTTGAACAATAAAGATTTAAACAAAGATGAATTGATGTATCATTGAAAAAGATAGTAAATAAAATATTTAATAGTTAAAGAACTATTTTAATTTACAAATTTAAGCTATTAGGTAAGGATTCAAAATATAATTTATATTATTCTCTAGCATATCTTTTTTAAGTGAATTAGTATTGAGTGATGAGATTCAAATTTGTAACTAGTAATCAATACTATGATAGTATATAAAAAATTAAAATAAAAAAGAATGATATTATTCAGTAAACATATTATATGTTTTACATTTAACTCATATAAAGTTTATATAGTCATTCAACAAGATATAAAAGGAAATAAAATAAAGCAAATTATACAAAATTGTTGATCATCTTCTTTGATTAGATGATAAAAATAATTTCTTGATTGTCTTGATTTATTCAATTCCTTGATTTCTTCCTTTTATCGATTAGAAAATAATAAAAAATATTTATCTTGATTATTTTCTTAATAGTTACACCAAATTAGATTCAAATGATATCAAATAATTATCTCAACCTAAAAGTTTAAGTTATTAGATGAGACTCTAAAATATAATTTATATTATTTTTTAACACTCCCCTTAAGTGAAAGTTTTTTGATTATATATTTTATTTGATATTTATCTTGATTATTTTCTTAACAGACTTAAACTGTTAGTTGAGACTCCCAGATATAATTTATATTATTATCTAATGCACTCTCTCAAGTGAAAACTATTTGGACTTGAAACTTGTATAGATCTATTACCTTGTGCTATTAATTATATTTTGAATCATTTCAACATAAAATCTTAAATTATTAGGAGAGACTCCAAAATATAATTTATATTATTTTTTAATATACTTTCTCAAGTAAAAATTCTTTGAGTTTGAAACTTGTTTGGGCTATTATTTTGTACTATTAATTAAATTTATTTCATCATTAAAGCTCTATATTTTATCAAACAATTATTTTAATTTAAAATTTTAAATTATTAGATAAAATTTTAAAATATAATGTAAGTTTGTAAACATAACAAAGCAAACCTGTAGAATGGATTGGAAAGTATTGCTATCATTTATTACATGGACACATGTATCATACGAAACCACTGCCGGGGCCTTTTCCCTTTCCCGGTGTCTCTTTGAACTCTTTGTTCATGAATATGTCGTGCTTCTTGACCAATTCTCTGATCGAAAGAGAACTGTTATGATACTTCCAACTTAACCTGCAAGGGCAAAAGGTACAGCGTAGATTGGCAGAAACCCTAGATTTAAAATATACATACACGGACACATATTTGTAGATTTATGTCAAATACATTTATGGGATTATATGAGTGCAATATCCAAATTTAAACAATTAATTAAGCAATCAAGGACTAGCTGCTGATCAAATTAATAATTCAACATGGCTATATATATAAGATCATATTTTAACTAACTTATTTTCTTTATAGTTTTCCTTCCTTTTATATATAAACACATCAATCTTTTTCTCTAGTTCATGGTCATATATATCGATCGAGACGTGCGTTAATTAAATTAATCCATGGAGAAATATTATTACAAATTAAAGGACAAATTTTAGGCTTTGTTATGTTATTTTTCTCACTTTGGCATGTAGGTTGGTGTTGATTAATTAGGATGGTTTTGGTCCATGATGATGAAGGATACTTTCTTGGTTCATTATCACGCAGATCAATAAATCTTCCTTTGCTCATGCATGAAAAGGAAAACGAAATCAGCTGGGAAGGTCTGTGTATAGATTTCTTTGATGGAATGCAGCATCATATATATCACTATAATACCAGCAGCAGAAAGAAAAGATTTTTGGAGGTAATAAGAACAAATCTCCCAATTGAGGTCTCCACAGAAATCTAGACGACCTTCCTTCACGATACATGCTCAAACATAAGCATAAACGTGTGAGATTCAGGTATTTATGTAATTAGATGGGGCTTCAATATTTCTTGGAGTAGTAAGAAACTCAGAGATTCATCAAGTTAATGTTTTAAAGGAATTGACTCGATCCTTCTCTTAATTAATCATTCATCCACTGCATACTGAAATTGATCATAAAACCCTTCGTTTTTACATCATAATTTCACCGAGGAAGAAACAATAAATATCAAGATTTTTAAGAAAAGAAACAATGAAACGTTACGGAAATGAAAGATGCATGGCTAACTCTGGCTGCAGGTCTTGATCAGAAGATAAGGTGGAGGCATTATGGCCTGAAAGCTTCAGTTTTTTGTAAACAAGGCTAAAAATCTTGCGTTTAATGCTTCCTCTGACCGGCGGCAAGTGGATCCTCTTCTTGTCATTCCTTCTCATGGCAACTACTGCTCTTTGGGATAGATTTTGTAATCCCACGATATCATTTATTATGATCCTTTTATCCATTATTTTGAGAGGGAGGGAGGGAGAGGAAGAGACTGCATGAGCTATTCAGTGCTCTTCACAGCCTTGGGAGGCAATATGCAACCCGTTAAATGCTAGCTTTAGGAGGAACCTTCCTGCCTCTTTCACACTTTAACTTCATAAACAGTTTAAAACACTGTTTTGTGATTATTATTGGTACGGATGATGTGTCTAATTTTAAGGCTGCAAAAGAAGCTTGGATGCGATTCTCGTATTGGAAGATCTCGATCGGTCTTGTAGTATGGTCTCATGCATTTGGCAAGTGCACTTCTCAAGCCCCACGAACAAAATCGATTTTAGGACCACGTATCCATCCACAACATGCATGGTTTGATACGAGCAATGAGGTTTCGTAAACCTTGTATATGGATAAACATACTTCTAATTTCCATCACTCATCTCTTACTTCGAAGTTGTTTCTCTTGGTTCAAAATATGGGCAACAAATTAATTAAGCATACACGCGAACCATAAGATAAGAGGCAAATTAAACTAATTATATTTATATATGAATACCAAGAGCAGGGGCTCACGCAAACATATAGGAATGGACTTCAAGTAATTCGAAAGGACTGTATATAGTATTCTGGAAACAAATTAATTAGGGATATACAATTCCATAAACAATAAGGATTGATGAATAGGTGGAGAGGAGATTAGAAGTTTACTAAATCCTTTTTATGGTGCTATGGAGTTGGACAATTCTAATGCATATGTCACCAAGCCAAACCAAACTTGTTTTGCAAGGAACTTAGAGGCTCTGTTATGCGTCATGCTGCCATCACAGATTCATAACGAGTAGCAAGAACCCTATCCAAAATATTTACAAACAAGACGACGACTTATCTCTCTTGCTGTAACTTTAAGGCCATGAAAGAGACTTCTAAAAATCTTCCGCTTTACGCGTCCTCTTGCAGGTGGGAGTAGGACCCTGTTTCTCTCCGTGTCACTCCCTCTGGCTCTGAGCTCTACATTAATAATATTGCACTCCATCATCGTGTTATGTCTCTCCGGTTCAGTTTTAGATATATGGGTGCCAAAAGTGACTGTAAAGCAGATATGCCGGGGACAACTAGAGTCGGAGGAGCATTCCCGTATTTATATTGTCTTCGTATAATGTCTTATTTCTTGTATCTGTGATGTTTTTCTGCCTGTTGTATATATTTAATGAATATAAGTTGTTAATGGAGGAGGGTCTCCATCAATGTCATGGCGCGTGCATATCATAACCATCATTCATAACCATAGCCTGTAAAGATTTATATAAATAGGCACAATCTAATTGTGTAGATGATAGATTTATTTAGTGTGGATTAGTTTTAAGTTTTAAATATGATTTCAATTTATTTGATTATTATATATAAAAAGAATTGTTAAAGGAGATTCGATATAAATGGAACAGGAAGAGACTAGTAATCCAAAACCCAATAATCTTGCTAATGAAGAAAATAAGAAAAATAGAGTAAACATTGCTTTTCCTTTTCTTTTTTTTTTTCCCTTCTTTTGCTCATGAAATAACCTGTAGATCTCTCTCGAAAATGTATTTCTAGCAGAACAAAACCATCTCTGCTTCTGCCACCTTTCCCCTGAATGAATCTCAAACAAATCATGTGTAAACTAACACAATTTCCGTTTAATTAATCATCAATATTCTTCACTCAAGTTCATTTCATTTGAGTTTTAGATGATAGAGATCACTCATTCATACTTAAATTGGTGTATTATGGAAAGAAATCATAATTTTTATTACATTCAGGCGTCTAAAATCATTCACTAGCACCGCCCTTTTCTATGATTTCATGGATTTTAGCACTCCCACGACCCAGGAAAAAAGATTAAAAAAAGAAATAAGCCGGCAACAGAAATGTTCTCTATCACTGACCATATTACTATGATATATTTTATTGATTCGCAATAGATCCATTTTCCAACTTTGGTTTCACCAAATTCGTGTGATTTCACATCAGAAGAACATCCCAAAACATTAATCTATTTTCCCGAGGGGAACACTACAAAATCGTACATCCTTTTCTTTCCATCGATCTAAATTGATTTTGGATGCACCGATCAGTTAAATAATTAATCGAAAAGGAATTAACAGTATCATAACAAGAAAGAAAGACGGAAAGTGAGTTAATGCAGATAATATATACTATTTATTCCGGGGTCCATAGGGTCACAATCTCAGCCGGCGACAACATTTCCGTTATTCCATTTTTCATCCATGCACGTACAATCGAAACAAATTAACAACAAATGGCTTTTGTTTACTTAATGTTCATTGATAGGTGTCCTTCAAGGAATTTTATTTTTTAACCTTATGGTTACGGTTAATACTTCAAAATTAATTAATGACCAGCTGGCAATTCCCATCATCTACAAGGAATTTCGAGGAAAAAACATAAACAGTAATGCTAGCTGACCACTAGAATGGGTTTAATCAATTTTCATCATCCCCGGCAACCAAATTTTTGATCAGACAATCTGTGTTTAAGGGCGGATACCTGTTGAAATCATGATTCATGTCTCGTTTTGAATTGAAGTTGTGGTTTTTCTTAATGGCTTGAGCTTCCACCGTAACCTGATCCCAAAATATAGCCTCAAGGAATGTTTAGTAACGTGGTAATAATTGTTTTTTAAAGTGTTTTCTGCTCGGAAATATATCAAAATAATATTTTTTTTGTTTTTTTAAAATTATTTTTGATATCAGCATATCAAAATAATATATGAAAACACTAAAAAAAATTAATTTAAAACAAAAAAAAAATTTAATTTTTTTCAATAGCGCAAAAACAAACTAGTTTAGGCGGGCTCTGCCTATCTATATTGGTAGTTGTAATAGAATGACACACACAAAAATGAATGAGGACAATTGTTAATTTCTTTTATGGACTCCTTTTTTCTCTTCTTTTTGCTCTCGTTCTTTGTCTCCTTCTCTCTCTTGCCTTAGTCAGCTTCTCTTTCCTAATTTCTTCTTTTGCTCAGTAAAACAGATACTAGAGAAATCACTCCATTGAGTTTAATACAGATTAAAGGATTCTTAATCAGGTTGTTACCTATAGATAGTGATCTTATACCTGCTTCAAGTGGTATCAAAGCTTCATATCTTTCAACCTAAAAAATGGCTACTAATATGGGATCTCAAGATCTAAAGAAATTAGAAGACGTAATGGAAACCTCTAACAAGGAGCAGACACAGTGGAATGATAAGATGACGAGGTTATTGGAACAACAAGGGCAATAACATTCAGCTAGCGACACAAGACTAATGAGGCCGGAGGAGTTGATCACTGGCATTTCCCATCAACAGAATACCTTGTTAGAAAAGTTGCAGGTATCTACAGGGGAGTCAAGTAATAACCGATAACAACTACACATCTCATAGGAAAGGCTGGTCGTGAAGAGTGATTGGCATTATATATGGCATTACAAATTCCATAAACCTAGGCATTACTTTCCATCTTTTAAAGGGGAAGACATTCACAAATGGTTGTATAAATACAACCAATACTTTGTGTGAAACCCTAAAAAATTTATAATTTAATTATGCGGATGTGTAACCTGTCATGTAAACATTAGACTGAAAGTGATATATAATGGAGGGGATGACCTTTCTAAAATGAATTTTGTTTTAGAATTTATAAAGACAGAGAAATTGATAACGTGTTTTGATTGATAAAATAATGAGTGAAATGACAAAATGTTTCTAAGAAATAAGTGAGGTAATAAATGAATACATTCCAAAATAATAAAATGACCTTAAAGGTTTAGAAGGATAATTGATATTATTTTATGTGAAGATTGAACAAGAAAATTTGGATCGTTGATGAAAAGTTATGAACTGACCAATTTTACATTAGAAAGCAGAGCTCTCAATCCAATCGTCGAATCGAGATGAAATTTTGCATAAAGTCTATTAATATGTTTTCCTACCTTGGTGAAAGATCTCATCCCAATAGGAGGTTGGTAAAGACTAGCGATTTAAGCAGAAACAAACCGGATAGTTTACATAAAAAATAAAATAAAATACATAAATGAGGGACATAAATGTAATTAGGGGAAAATGTGCCTTTAAAACAGCAAAAGGCCACCAGTTAAAAAAAAAGAAAAGAAAAGAAAAGAAAAGAAAAGAAAAGGGTGAGAGACAGTAGAGAATTCGGCTAGAGAGAGGTGCAGAATTTGGAGGAACAAAAAATGCTCCGGTGGCCATATCTCTGGAATCCACCGTTGGATCATGTTGTTTTTTGAATATATTGTTCTTATCCCTTAAACAAGCCTTTAACCTGTCTCGTTTACAAGAAAATATTATCATATACAAGAGATCCCAAAAACACCATATCAAACACCCAGCCACACCTGTATGCAACATTAACCAGCACAAAACACCCCAACATCAAACCCTATACCTCCCTAAATCTTTCCCCAAAGACTTCTAGACTCTTAGGCTTACTACCCAGTCCTCAACCTCATTTCCCTGTCAAGCCTAATATGATACCCACTAGAACTATTAGGAGCACATAAATGGAAGAGAAAAGGGCAGGGCTTGTGTTTTTGGTGTGATGACAAATTCACTCCGGGTCACAAATGCAGAATAAAAAGACTATACTCTATATGCATAGTGGAAAATGAAGAAGAGGATGAAGAAGTTGAAATAGAGACTGTAAGGGAAATGGATAATCTAGAAATCACTAACCCTCACATCTTTATGAATGGATTGGAAGGAGTCCTTAACTGCCTTAAGGTGATTGGCCGAGTGGATAAACTGACTATCTTCATCATGATCGACTCTTGTAGCATACACAACTTCATAAATACGTGGGTGGCTGACAAGTAACAATATGCATTGACACCTATCAACTCTGTAATAGTTAAGGCTATTAATGAGGGGAAAATGTTATGCACTTTAATTGATAAGGATTTTAGGTGGAAAATACAAGGAATATACTATGTGGTTGATGTGTTTGTGATGGAGCTGGATGCTTGCGATATGGTTTTAGACATTCATTGGTTGGCCACCTTAGAGGACATTGTATGTAATTATGGGAGTATGTGGATGAGTTTCGACTAGCAAGGACAAAGAGTAATATCAGCCTATATAGCTTGATGATGATTCCTGATACAGGTGCTGAGATGAATACGTTACCAGTGGAAAAAATCTAAAAGAGGAGGAAAAAGAAGCTCTCTAAAAACTACTTCACACCTATAATGATGTGTTCACTCCTTTGGTAGGTTTACCCCTCCTAGACTTGAAGACCATACTATTTCCTTAAAAGAGGGAGCTTAGCCTGTTAATCTTAGGCTATACAGGTATTCTAGTTTGTAGAAAGATAAAGTGAAAAAAATTATCTCTAAAATGTTTGATTCCAGCATAGTTCAACCAAGTACTAGTGGTAATAGTAAAGAAAAAAAACCTCTCTTGAAGGTTGTGAGTTGATTATAGGGCCTTCAACAAGTTAACAATTAAAAACAAGTTCCTTATACCCTTAGTAGATGAGCTATTAGAAGAGTTAGCAGAGGCAGCTATATTCTCAAAAATTGATTTAAGATCCGACTATCACCAGATCAGGATGAGCCCCAGGGATGTCCATAAGACAACATTCAGAACATACAATGGACATTACAAATTTCTAGTGATGCCATTTGGTCTCACCAATGCTCTAGCTACCTTGCAAAGTTTAATGAACGAGGTGTTTAGAGCTCAATTGAGGAGGTTTGTTCTAGTGTTTTTTTATGACATTTTGATTTACAATAGAAGCTTCAAGGAGCACTTAGAACATCTACAGGTTCTTTTGGAATTACTTAGGTCAAAGAAGCTGGTGACTAAAGAAAGTAAAAGTGTTTTCGATAATGACAGGATTGAGTACTTGGGCCATATTATCTCTAAGGCAAGGGTGACTACAATGCTAAAAAGATACAAGCTATAAGTGATTGGCCGTTACCACAGAACATCAAGCAGTTGCGTGAGTTTTTAGGACTCAATGGTTACTACAAGAAGTTTGTGAGGAGCTATGAGACTATATGCAGACCTTTAAATAAGCTCTTAAAAAAGGATGTATTTAGTTGGGACTAGGACGTTGCTTCTACATTTGAATCACTTAAGGAGGTAATGGTTAATCCTCTAGTCCTGTCCTTACTTGATTAGTTGGGACTAGGACGTTACTTCTACATTTGAATCACTTAAGGAGGTAATGGTTAATCCTCTAGTCCTGTCCTTACTTGATTTGAACAAACCATTCATAGTTAAGACTGACGCATCATGTTCTGGCATTGGTACAATGTTAATGCAAGAGAGACACCCTATAGCCAACATCAACAAAGCTTTGGGTCTAGGAAGCAAGTGTTGTCCACCTACTAGAGAGAGATGTTGGATATCTTACAGGCAGTAACCAAGTGGAGATCGTATTTTTGGGGAAGACCTTTCAAGATCAAAATCGACCATGTCAGCTTTAAATACCTGTTGGATCAGAAAATAACCTTCCTTTCCCAATACTTATGGCTGATTAAACTATTAGGCTTTGATTTTGATTGTAGAATTGAATTTGTAAGGGGAAGAAGAATGTAGCAGCTAATGCTCTTTCTAGAATAGTCAATAATGAACTCAATGCATTTTCTTTATCCATACTTTTCACTAGATTACTGTCAAACATCAGGAGATCTTGGGAGGTTGATAGCAAGGTTAAGTCAATCATCTTACTGTCAAACATCAGGAGATCTTGGGAGGTTGATAGCAAGGTTAAGTCAATCATCTAGGATTTAATTAAAGACCCTGCTACACATCCTCGTTACAAGTGGAGTGATGGTCATCTTTTTAGGAAGTGAAAACTGATAGTGGGAAACGACATGACACTACAAAATTATCTAATAGCCACCTACCATGATACAACCTTAGAGGGACACTCTGGTTCTATAGTCATAGTAACGAGGGTTGGCAGTGTATTCTATTGGAAGAAGCAACAAAAGCAAGTGAGACAATACGTGAGGTAATGTTCTACATGTGAAAGATACAAGTTAGAGAATGTGGTTAGCCCAAGATTATTACAACTTTTGCCAATTCCAACAACACCCTTTACAAACAACAATATGGACTTCATAATTGGTTTGCCTAAATCTGAGGGAAAAGAAGTGATATTCGTAATGGTGGATAAGTTTAGCAAGTATGCACACTTTATGACACTTTCACACTCCTATACTGCTAGATCAGTAGCAAAAACCTTCATGGACTCAGTCTACATACTATATGGTCTTCCGACCACCATAGTTAGTGATCGAGACTCTGTTTTCCCAAGTTAGTTTTGGAGGGAATTGTTCAATCTGCAAGGGGTCAACCTACACCACTCCACTACCTATCATCCTCGATCAGAAGGGCAAACTATGATCGTCAATAAATGTTTGGAGAACTACCTCAGGTGCATGACAGGAGACACCCCTTCATAATGGTGTAAATGGTTGTCATTGAGGAGTAGTGGTATAATACAAACTTTCACACAACCACTAAATCAATTTCTTACAAAATACTATATGATTTTTCTTCACCTATCTACATTCCATACTTCCCTAAAAACTACCCGCTAGAGGCAATTGACCATTACCTCAATAAAATAAAAGGAAGCATATGCTACATATAATCAAATAAAATTTGATCAAGTCACAAAATAGAATGAAGCAGCTAGCCAACAAGAGAAGAAGTGACAGAGTTCTTAAAGTAGGTGATTCGTTTTACTTAAAACTACAGCCTTACAAGCAGAAATCAGTACTTCATCACCACCACCACAAGCTAGCAGCCAAATATTATGGTTCTTATACCATGATTGAGAAGATTGAAGAAGTTGCCAACAAGTTAAATCTTCCGCTCTCTTCAACAATCCATCTTGTTTTCCATGTCTCCCAGCTAGACAAATAAAAGAAAGAAATGATCGTTACCATCAATACACAACATGTAGTGTCTTGCCTTTACTCATACGCACCGTTTCAATAAATTGTAATTCTCATAACTGAGAAGGTTGTCGATACCAGCACCATCACCTTCACCATCACCATCTTCTGCTCTGCCTATATATATTGGTTGTTGTAACATAATGACACGCAAAAATAAATTAGGACAATTGTTAATTCCTTCTGTGGATTCCTTTTTTCTCTCCTTCTCTCTCTCGCCTCAATCAGCCCCTCTTTCCTAATTTCTTCTTCTGCTCAATACAGATTGGAGGATTCTTAATCGGGTTGTTAGCTATAGATAGTGATCTTATACCTGCTTCAGACTCGGGGCTAAAGATGTAATTAATTCTGCAACTGTCTATTTTAACCACACAAAACATGTAATCACTCATCTCCGACACTGTCCTAGAAATGCATGCAGGACCGAGACCCTTATTGGGAGAGAGAGCGAGAGAATAGAATAGGACTCCAACTTTAGTGTTTTAATTACATCAGCCAATAATCATATCCAAATGTTCTAAGTTGTACAAGAATTGGTAATCGATATTTCCAATGAAACAAATAAGTTAATTGCAAAAAGAATTAACTGTCCCTCGAACAATCCTTGTTTTGCTGCAACTTCAACTTTGGGTGTTTTTTTTTTTTTGGTCTTATTACCATGGAGCTTTTTGGTGTTTGTGTTATGTAAACAGAGTCCTCCTTCCAGCTCTGGCCATGAAAACTGGCCTTTGAGGTCATGCGGCCTATTGGAAGCACATCAAAGAAGGAAGGCAAAAAGAGCTTGGAAAATGGACTTTGGTCCTCCCCACTTTCTCGAAGGACAGGTAAAAGAACCTCGATGATCCCCTGGTCGCCCCTGATAAATCAATCAGTAAATCATCACTTCCACTTATCATTTGCAATTCAAGCACAGACCATAATTCCCAATAGTTCTAAGAACCTTAGACCATCTGGTCCTAATTAAATTGTCTGGATTGAATCAAATGTGATTTTCAGCATTTGGGGATTGTTGTTCAGAAAAGAAGGCCATGGCAGGAAGAGAATTCCTCGTTCTCAAACAGAATGAGAGCAATATTGGTCATTGATGTAAAGCAGCTCCTGTGTTACGTGTGCCTACTTGTTATCAATCCATAGCTAGGCAGTATAGATTTTACCTGAGCAGCATCCTTGAGTGGCCCCCAACACTCTAACCGGTTGTACTTGGGTGAGCTAGAATGAAAATACACCCAAACTAAAGAATCCTTTAGCTCAGGATGCTCTGTGAAAAGTGCCGAATCTCCATGCAACACAGCTTCAAGTACCTGGCTCGCATCAAATCAAAATTCTGAGCATGACTACACAAATGGTGGAGAGTACTAGTGTATGCAACAGCCCAAAGATTTACCCTCAAGTACATGGAATCGCACAAGAGAACACTCACCAAAGGCATTTCCTTGGAGAATATGTGGTATCTGAACTCAGCAGCAAGGTCTAGCATGAGATTGGGTCCGCTCACATAGCAATGGACAAGTAGAGCTAAGTGTCCTTCTAGCTTTTTCCATTCAGCAACCACATCATCCTTGCTATACCAACCTCTTAGCTGCATATACATTATGCACAGCCCATAATCACCACCAGGTAGATTGTCAATCTAAGTGAACAATTTCATTTTCTTACACAAGAGTAACAAATACAATTTTTTCCAAGACCGAAAGCAGAACAAGGAAAGAGAGAGAAGAAAGGGAAAGGAAAGTTAAATCATAGGAACACACCTGATCTAGGTTGATGACATTGGAGATTGTTAAGGTTAGGTCTGCTGTGAAGTCACAATGAGACAGGATGTAAGTTCGAGGGATAATTGCAGAGTATTGATTCATCTCTTCGCCCATTAAGACTACTTTCAGCTTTGAAGCTTCAAATTTTGCCGGAGGACCCAAAAGTCTAACTGCCTAGTGACACCAAACAGGCAGCTAGTCAACACCATTGATAGGTAGAATGAGCCACTGTAATCTCTTGCAGAAAGTTACATTGGCTCGGAAACAGAGATCGCAAACATGACTTGAAATGAAGTGACTGTCGTGTAGACTCAATCTAGGTAGACCAAACCAATCAACTATATACACATACATGTAAAGGAAAGAAACACTCGTCCTTTGTGCTTCACCAAATTATCATTTTTTCTGTGGAAATTAATCGCTTCACGCTCTTCACTATCAATAATAAAGATGCAAATACAGCAAAAACTTGAATAAATTGCAAAATGCATCATGTTAGAATTCCAAGTGTATGTGAGTCTCAATTGCAAGCATGTTTTACCCTATTCTAATATTCCTTTAAACCATGCCCAACGCCTAACATTTGCAAGTTTCATAATTAATTATACAATAGATGACAATGCCACTGCACATAGGCCTGGTGAAGAGATAAAGGCGAGGAGAATACCTCAGAGACTAAAGTATTACAGGAAGCCCTGCTATTGCCAAAGGAGGAAAGAACAGCAGGCTTGGATCCTTTAAATGATAACTTGGTGCTGTTATTGCTGTTGTTGATGGATAAAGATTGCCTGTGTGGTGGTGATGGTGAAAATGAGTAGTGAGCACAATGACAGGCCATGGGAAATGCATAACAAGGTCTTTCTTTTCTTCATCTTTCACATCTCACCATTGTCTTCTCTCCAGACTTAGCTTGACAGAGAGAAAGAGAGAGAGAGTGATAAAGTATGTGGAGATTTGAGGTTCACAGTTTTGGTCCTGTGGACTGTGATTCTCACCTCAGACCCCACATGTCCAAAAATCTTTATCAAGCATTCCCTCCACACAAATTTTTTTTTTAAAATTGAATTTAATATTTCTCGATTAAAAAACAAAAAAGAACTAGTAATTTGAATTTTTTTAATGAATGGTAGATAGTATTATTGGGGCTTCACAATTAAATAAACGAATTAAAAAGAAATGGTGATTGGTTGTGGAATTTTATGTTGTGACAGGTCATCATTTGCTGATTGAATATTTGATAAGATGCTGTGGATAATGCGATGACGTGGCAAAACTGGGACCGGCACTCATTATCTCAAATCTAATTTTTTTTTATATGGTTATTTTTGTGTTATAAAAATATTTTAAAAAAATTAATTATTTTTTTATATTTTCATATTGTTTTGATGTATTAATATTAAAAATAAATTTTAAATAACAATAAAAATATTATTCTAATTTATTTCCAAGTAAAAAACAATTTGAAAAGTAACCACTACCACAATATCAAACAGTCCTTAATTAGTCCATTAGATTTGTTATAAATTTCAGTTCCTTTTTTTAATTAGAAATTATAGTTTTTTAAGTGATTTTTATGGAAAAGAGATTCCTAAAGAATAAATTATTTTCTAATGTTTGGTAATTTATTAGAAAATGAGTTGGGAAACACTTTTAAGTATTTGACTATGTCATGAAAAATAAGTTCGAAATTAACTTATCAATGTTTTAATTTTTTTTTAAGTTTATTAAAAGAATGAGGACCAAATTTGATAGAGAAAAAATTTAAAGGAGGATGAAATTGAAAAAAAAAATCTAATTTTCTAAATTATTTCAAATGAAACAAATAGTAATCAAAATAATGGAGACCAAATCTAACATAAGAAAAAGTTAAAAAATGATGAAATTGAAAAAAAATCTAATTTCA
>Ga0307517_10007747_pt1 | contig 15575 bp, 14 predicted proteins | sample 23_EM_MG_FD_194515 | JGI IMG/M metagenome (GOLD analysis project Ga0307517, IMG submission 194515) | Populus trichocarpa ectomycorrhiza microbial communities from riparian zone in the Pacific Northwest, United States - 23_EM | ecosystem: Host-associated > Plants > Roots > Unclassified | place...
TGGCCTTCCCTCTTTTCCTCCTAGACTTCCTTTTGCATTTGCGTCTTCGATTAATTGTATTGGGCCAGACTTTGTTGTAAATGAGCTCACATTTCACAATGGCTACGTACTACTATTATATTATATTTTTTTTTTATTAATTTGAGTATTCGGATTAGAATTTGTATTTATTTTAACTAATTTTACATGTTCTAAAATTAATAATTATATAAATTTTCAATAGTTATCGTATTAGCAACCACAAGGGATCGAAACTGAAATCATAAAGTAGCAAGTTACACATTTTTTTTAATATATATATATATATGTTTGTGTATGTGTGTATTATTATGTTCATGACTTAAAAAATTTGTTTAAAAACAATATGATTTCTTAAAAAGGTTAAAATAAAGCTTATCTAAGTTTAGAAAAACATTTAATTTAAAATTAATTTAGTTTGAATTGGTTTATAAATTAAAATATAGCTTAAAGTGGTTGTCTTAAAATCGATGAAATATTAAGTTTTTTGAAAAAAGATTAAAACCATTGAAAAAAAAATAATTAAAAAATTGAGTAAAACCGTACAACATATAAACTCATGGCTGTTTAAGAACGTCCAACCTGGAATACATGCCTTGTTTAATAACTTTGGTTCTTTCTCTGTTTGTTGGCCAGTAGCTAGGAGGAGGAACATTCCTAGTGTTTATCAAGCAGCATTGACAAGTGATGAGCTGCAAAACGGACAATAAATCTTTTTTAATTTCCTGAGAAAAAAAGAAAAGAAAAGAAAAGGACACCATGATTGATTGTGAGCCAATCTTCTGTAGAACATAATAAATAAAAAGGAAGATAATTTGGTTAATACCAAGAGAGGAAAAGATAAAGCTTGAGAGTTTCAATTCATTATTCCCCACAGTTTCCATAATAATTCTGCTCTGCACCACCTTAACAAAAGAGGTTTCCTTGCGTTTCCTTTTCCCCAACACTGCCATAAACTGACACACAGATATTGAGAGAGAGTTTTCAGAAAAGGAAAGAAAGTTGAGAAAGAAACAAACACCACCTGTATCTCTTGCTTCCCTTTAACACTCCTTCATCTGTCCTAAACTCTGAACTTAGCCCTCTCTCTCCCTCTCTCTCTTACTGCTACCTCTCTTCTCTCGAGAATTGATGAAGCGAATGCTTTAAAGAGACCCTTTAGGCTAACCCCCAGCCTTTGGCACTTTCATCAAATTTCTCCTTTCTGGGTTCTCTCAAAATGCCAGCTACACACACTCCCCATTTTGATAGAGTTCATTTCAGTGCCAGCAGCAGTGACATCTCACTCTCTGGTGAGATTGGGGCTCATAGGAACTCTTCGGTGTCAGATTGCTTGTCAGAGGTGGATTTGGAGAGTGGAGCTTTGGATATGGAGGTGCATTTGGACAACAAGACTCAGAGAGATTGTAGAATTTGTCACTTGGGTTTGGAGACTAGCGAGCAAGAATGTGGAGGAGCTATTGAGTTGGGGTGTTCCTGTAAGGGTGATTTGGGTGCTGCACACAAGAAATGTGCAGAGACTTGGTTCAAAATCAAGGGTAACACGTGAGTAAAGACTAACTTTTCCATTTTCTTTTTGTTAAAAAAGTTTATCTTCCGTTGTTGAATCAGTCTATTTGTCAGAAAATCAGAATATCCATGTGATGGTTTTGAAGAACTCTACATTATGGTTGTGAGAAAGTGTTTCTAAGCTATAATATGTTCTGCTTGTTCAAAAATTCTTGTTAGAGTTTTGTTGGTTTTCGGAATTTAAGGGATTTTCAGTTCCAATTTGTTCGATCCAGCATGTAGGTGACTTGAAGTGTTTGCTATAGGATCTTGGGATCTTCTTGATTATATTGCTCTGATTTGATTCGTCATGTCAACTTGTAAATGTAGCTTTCCCATTTCTGCAGTATTTCTTCTGAGTTTTTATTAATCATTAATAGAAACCTCCCCTTGAGGAGCAAGAACAACAAGGCAACATAGAGTCAGTTTTGGAGTAAGAACAACAAGGGATATGTTAAAGACCTTTTCTTTACTCTTCTTTTATCTTTTTGTATAATTGGTTTCCTTAGAATAATTGAAGTTGCTTAGGGTTGGGACTAATTAAATGAGAGAGGTATTGTCTTCTACTGTTTCTAGTGAAAAGTAACCAAGGCATAAGTTTGTAACGCTTGAGTTAGATCCTTCTTGATCAATGACCAGTTAAACTCAACAATTCCTGTTCTGGTTATTTATGTAATTAATCACATATCAGCACATTCAAATCTCCAAATGTACCTAGACAAAGTTTCTCAGTTTCCTCCTTGTGCTTGACGTGAACCCAACTAACCACTCTGCAGCTACTATTAGCACTTGTTCCTGTCATGCTGCGGTTATAGCTGTCTTTATTCTTTTGCTTCTTTGTGACCTAGTCGAATAAGGGGGAACAGAACTGTAAAATTGAAGGCCAAGTAGAAATCATGTGGAAGTAGCGATTCTTGTGGTCACCCTGACTTGAACCAAAGCTAAGTTTCCTAATAAATCACAGCATAAAAGGTTTATAATGGTTACATATTATAAAGCGTGAAGTGTGGGGACCAATGCACGCTCGTACACATTTCTCTATGTGCAAGTATTGACTTTGAGAAGTAGACAAGTGCTTCTCTACTAATATGAAAAAAATTCATCTGCAGAAATTCTGATTCTATGAATGTCTAGAAGTAAGTGTCTTCTTCTGGTTTATTGTCTCTATCTATGCACATAACATTTGATTGTCTGTTTCCCATGATCAGTTGTCCTTGCTTTACTGAAGCACGAAGCTTCAATTATTGTACTCCTTTGGGCTAGGTTCGCTTCAAGTTTCTTGATGACAATATGAATAATTTACCTCGACAAGATTAATTAATCTTCGGTCCAACATCCTTTGTCTGATCATTTTCTAATTCCTGATGTTTGTACAAATGATCCAAGCTTTGGAAACTGGCAGGAGAATTTTGATTGCAGTAATATGAAATTCAGTTTAGGGAGATTCTCCAAACATCAGGAGTGCTTGTTATGTATGCAAACTTCTCCCTTTGTCTTCCATTTGTGAATCATTACATATTCTTATACAGAACACAGATCTTCATTTGGCTCTCATTGCCTCTCCTTTTCTCTGTATATAACAGCCATTTCTTGGGGATTTTTGTCATGCTATGGTGGTTTTACCCACTGTCAAAGGTCTTGTTGTTTCTCATATACTGAAAGAAGTGTGTTTTTCCAACATGTTGCCTTCGTTGTCTGTAAGAAGGGTTGTGTATACGTGCCACTAATTTAAGCTTTCTGCAGTGAGTTTTGTATACATTTGCTGCATTATGCCAACATACCGTTTTAGCCAAAAACTCAACACGTTACCTTGTTCGAGACTCCATGTTTAGTTTTATGGCCATTTAATTTTGATTAAAGTTCTAATTTGTCTTAATACCGTTGTGCTCCATTGTATTTGTTCCTGTTTTCACAGGACATGCGAGATATGTGGTGCCACTGCACTTGGTGTTGCAGGCGAGCAGACAAATGTACCCCATAATGCTAGTGCTGCAGTCTTATCAGCACCAGCAGGTCCTCTGATCCTTGTGGAGACCCAAACATTTTGGCATAGTCGCCGCATTATGAATTTCTTGCTTGCCTGCATGGTGGTGGCCTTTGTCATTTCTTGGCTCTTTCACTTTAAAATCCTCTCGTGAACTGAGAAGCAAGTCGTGGCATTTTATTGGCATCAGGGACGAGGTGCGACCCCCATTCCATCAAGTGCCTGTTTTTGATGCTCTATTCCTTCTCTTAGCCTGTGCCACATCTGTAACTTACCCGTCTCTGTAACTTACACATAAATTGTTGGCTTCTTTACTTGCAACTCCTGCCTGTTGTCCTTTCTATGTTTAAGAGCCATAGTTGCCAATTTTGGATGATTGTAGTATCTGGAGCAGAGATGAATCTCTGTTTGGTTATTATCACGCCCAGGTGTTCACTAACTCAAGCAATGCACTACCTAGTACCTAAATTCCAATTTGCAGCAGTTCTATAAATCACTTGGACCATTCTGTGATTTTCTACATATCAAATGGGGACAAATCACTCCTTCGTATGCGAAGACAGGAAAAAACATAAAAAAATGCCCCATCCTGCCTGCTTCATGAATAGCTCTCCGTCTCTGCTTAACTACGATAGCAGAAATATCCATTCAAAATGATACAACACAAATCATATAAGAATCACTGACTAAATTAGATCAAATATATTCAGCTACACTCATAAAAAGTAGGTTACATATCAAGATCTCAGTCGGTTACATCAATCTCAACCATTATTTTGTATCCATATCTATGGGATTGCTTCTATAATCATCAACAGCCTTGTCCAAAGTGCTCCTGACGTGCTGGCACATCACCATCAAATTCTGACATGCATCCTTCAACACCTCCCTAGCTGGATCACCTGCAAAAGGTACAGGCAAGAAATCAAAACTCAAAAAACATAAATGGGAAACCAGGAAGAAAATTGATGTAGTTGCATGATCATTTAAAAGGTCAAGGTCTTGTGAATGATTGACAGAGAAGATACATGATTCATGTAATAAGACTGCTAGGTATTGGTTAATTTGCATTGAAAATCTTAATAGCACCTTGATCACAAACTGTTACCAGGAAGGAAATAGGAGTGGGGTATTCGATCAAAGACAAACTAGTTTAGTTTAGCGAAAAGAAGCACATCTCAAAGAGGAACCCCAACATTTGCAGCAAGCTGCTAGTGAGATTCTTAGAGTTGGACTGAGAAGAGTTCCTGATAACCAATAACTGGGATAAGACGGATCAATAGTTGGCTTCAACTCTAATCTACAAGTACATGCCCAGAGAAGGTAAATGAACCAAATTGAAATCCATACAGTAATTGAAACTGGGAAACTAAGGCTTAACAAAATCCAAAATACATAAAAATAGAATTATCAAATGTCCTCATCATAACAGAATCAATCTAGTCTTGAAAATCAGGGGAGATTCTAACAATAATGTATGCATAGGTAGTAGCATTAGAGAGGAGAGGAGGGATGATTAACGACCTACCTGTAGTCTGTACTCGAATATTAACCTTAGCATCAGAAGGATGAGGAATGCTGTATCCACAGAATGATACCCTTGGACTGCAAAGCCACCACAACCATAATTATTTCATTAAAACAAACAAATAAAAATAAAAATTAAGGGACAAAGAGGAGTAGAGACTCTTGATTCAAGGCGAATCTGACAGAGTTTGCGAGAGTATGATCTTCGTCTACAAAACAGAAGGTTGCGCTGCTTGGATCCCTCACTGAACCGTGCTCCATTCCTAACCAAAAACAAGATCTTTTTATTTTATTTTATTTTATTTTATTTTTAAGGTTGGATAGAGAGCATCTCTTTCGTCTCTTACCTGTTTATTATTGTGGACGCTCTGATTTCTGTGCTTCTTTCTTTCTCCACTCTTCTTCTTCTCTATCCAAAACCCCAAAACAGCTAAACCCTAAATTGTGAAACTAGGCTCAGTCTTACTTAAGTGTTTTTATTTGTACACGTGTCCCCTTTTTGTCTCGGATTTACAGTTTGCTCCCTCAGCTTCATTCGGGTTTTGATTGCGTGGCTTCTTCTTATTGGGCTGTGACATCATCATCAACTCACTACCTTTTCTTTTGCAAAAGAATACACACACGGTGGTCTCTCTCCTCCTAAAACCCTAATTCCCATCCATCTCGCGGCTCCTTCTACTCTTCTTACACTGTAAGTTTGGATTCGATTTCGTTCTAAATTACTTTTGAAAATAAAGGTATTATGGATTGATAGCTGTTTTCTTGTGCTGTGTGCACAGGGAATAGAATGGCTGCCAACAACGTTGGTCTACCAGCTGGTGTCTCCAAAGAACAGGTGGGTCTTTTCATTTCAGATTTTTCTCTTCTCTTATGGGACTTCTAGGCACTGAAGTAGATACCCTTTTTTTATTATTATTTATGGTGATTCATTGCTTGGTTTTGAATACTAGTATTTGCTTTGTTGTTCTATTTATATATTTTGATTGAAATGTTATTGCTGTTATTTTTGTGGATTTCTATCAGTGCTTTGAGTTTTTGGTTTTTAATGATGGTGGTGTAGGCCTATGGCATGGCTGCGACCGAGATGGAATACAGAGTCGAGTTGTTTAACAGGTAATATGATGATCCTTTTGTGTTATACTAGCAAGAGGGAAAAGCCTAAGCATTGGATATGTTTGGGTAACTGGGGGCTTTTGTTTATTAAACAATTACAATGTTTTCCCGGTTGCTTTTTATGCATGTTTCATTTTCATTATTCTCGTTCTCTTTTATGGTTTATTTGATTCTCAGATTATGTAAAAAGCTACTATGAGTATTGAAGTGCTAGGATTTTGCTGTTTACCGAAGCGTTTTTTTAACTTTGATGTTTTTGGATGGGATTGTTTTGATAGACCACCTGGCTATCTTGATATATGCTTATGGTCATGCATTTTGGTGATATATGCTTCCAGAATTATTCTTTTGACGGTTCCTATTTCTATACAGAATTTCCTGAGCGCCTCATTTTATTTTGTTTATTCAGGCTTCTTAATACATGTTTCAACAAGTGCATTGACAAAAGGTACTTCTTGTTTTTTGTTTTTCTTCTAGTTGTTAGGGATCCTTATGAAAGTGCTGAAAGTATCTGAACTTTACATTCATTTTTATTGTTTTTTGGACTGTTCTTCAACTTTGATGTTTTTTCTTCATGTTCAGGCACAAGGATGCTGAGCTAAACATGGGTGAAAATAGTTGTGTTGACAGATGTGTTTCAAAATACTGGGCGGTAGGTTGTTTACCTTTTTTCAACTAGCTGTTCGACTTTTACAACTCTTTATTGTTTAGCAATACTTGGAACTTTAGTTAATAAACAAACATCTGTTTTAACCAATTCATGCATGTTGATATTTTTAAATGCAGTTGTGTGAAACAATTTTGTCAGATGTATCCATTTGTACGAGTATTAGTTTTTTTAGGTGTACATCACAAGTAATGATATCATGTTTCTTGCTTTTATCAGCTCAATATTTCATTTGCTACTTTTCCTGTCATTTCTATTCAAGACTTGCCTGCAAAATCTTGCTAGCATGTACCTCGACCTGTGGACATTCAATCTTTTGTATAGTTGCAGTTGTTGGATGCATTTCAGTAGTAGTTGTAGTTTTAATCAGAAAGACTAAACTTTCTCTAATGTTTTGGCTGTCACTATCATCATTTAAATTGTTCTAAGCATATCCATAGACACCCAATTATAAAATGGCTAATATTCATAATGCGTGACTTCTACTTCTATATACTATCAAATGGTTCCACATTTGTTGGAACATTTAAGCATTCATTGTAATTATATATAAACATGAAGAATTGTTATACGGTTACATATTAAATGCTGATATTTGCTTTCCCTCTGTACCTCAACAAACATATGTGGTTGCTTTGAAAATGTGTGTGCTTTTGGCCATTTCATACTTCTGCTATAACATCATTTTCGAGCTCCTATTTGGATGGTATGTAATCAAAGCTCAAATGTTTTTTCCAGGTGAATGGTATCATTGGCCAGATGCTTAGTGCTGGTCAACGTCCAATGTGAAACTCGGACCTGCTCGGATTTGAAATTTGTTCTACATGAATACATGTTACATGCGCAGAGGAAGGGGACTAAAAATCACTTTGTTGTCATTTTTCTCATCTCTAATCTATGATGTCATCTTCATTTGCTTAAGAATTAATTGCAGTTCTTTCTCTGTCGTTTAGCTTTTACTTCAAGTAAGATTAATTTTTTGGCCTTGGGTTCTTACTGATGAGAGTTCATCTTATTCCTGTAGTACAAGATCTGTGTCGTTTACATGTTAAATTTGTCGCGTAATGCTGTGTTATTATTGGCAGTTTTTGGTGCATGAATTAAAATTGTGTAATGAATATTAATTGAACATTACTCGACTCCTGTTTAATGTTACATCTTACAGCATTTGGTGAAACTGTAGGTTATTGGCTATATCTGTTTTTGGTAGAAAAATTGAGTATTTGCATGTACGGTTCAGATGGCAAATTGTCCCTCTGAGGAACTAAAAAACTTACTGGTGCTTTATTGATAATTGATTTTGGTAGCACTAATGTCATAGCATTTTCAATGTTCGTAGTCCTAACTCCTAACATAAGAAGGAGCGACCGATTTCTTCTCTTCCACCAGGTTGCCATTAGTGCAACCAAGTTTCTCAGGCACATGTAGACATTCCTTTTCCGTTTGGTGCTACCGTGAAGTCATTTTATCCGCGCAACTTTGATGTTAAACTAGGCTATCCAGCCAGAGTCAAGTCGCCCCAGGAGATCACTAATCAGCTGAGTTCAGATGATCTGTCCGAGTGATCCATAAAACGGGCACCTGTCTAAATTCCAGCTTTCCAATTCATTTCACTCAAAATTTGGCATTCGTTGGCGACTCTGGTTTCCTAAGAAAGACGTTCCAGGAGTCATAAAAGGCTTGTCATTTTGATGTTTTTTCAACTGAGAAGTGCTTGGAATTGCATCACCAAACACAAGCTAATTTTGCTTTCGCTTGTGGTGGATGTATTATTAATCCAAATACAAACAACATGTTGCCATATAGTCAAGGTCTTGGAGTTCTGATCAAAATGATAATGACACGTGCACCAAGCATATAAATAATACAGTTAACCCGTGTGGTGCTGCAGTAATTCAAGCGCAAAAGGAAACAAATAGAGATGAATACATGGAGTGCGCAAGTTTAAAAGGAAAAAAATAAATACGAAAGGCTATACATTTTCAGTTTCCATGATTTTTAGCTTCTAAAGATGAGCCATCTTTTAGAGTTTCCTGTGCATCAGTGTCCATCCCGAGGCTAAAGAGGGAAGCAGCTTGAAGATAGAAGGCAGTGGGCCACTCGGGAGAAACTGCTTGAGCTTGCATAGCATCTCCAAGAGCTTGTTGTGGCAAGTCACTTATCAAGTAGCACAAACAGCGTCTAGCAAATACAGTTGGAGATACCATGGTCCCGCCATCGATAAACTACACAACCAGAAAAGGAAAGTTATATCCTACAATTAGGTAAAACTGTACGTACATTCTATGACTTTCCATCAAATCAGTAACTAAACTAACGGGAATATTTTAATCCATGGCAAGGCGAAGCTATTTGAAATGCTGATAGAGTTATGAAACAAAGTTTGCTTCAATATAAAAACAGCATCTTTATAATAGTGTTTCCTTTCTTGTAAAGGACAGGCCTCGCTTCTTCTGTTATAGAGTTGTAGGACAACCAATTATTTCATTAAAGTATTCCAAATGTAGAAGAGCATATCCTATCCCTTTACCTATCTCTTCCATATCACATAACAGTAAAGATGTGCAGCAACCATACATTTTACCATGTCACGGCCTATATCAGAAATGTCTCTGCAGTTGTCAATTAATATGACTTACTTGAGTATAACAATCAATGGCAGCGTTAAAATCTTTAGCTCGAAAAGCAGCATCACCACGTTTCTTACAATTCAGCGTTTCCTGTATCTGATCTGTCCACATTTGGAAGGAAAGCTACAAGGCAAAAAAAAATTCAATTACACTCAGCGTAAAGTAAAGGTACAAAAATAAAATAAAAGGTCAACTTTGTTAACATGTTAATAATTGAAAAGGGTAATCAAAGTACTTTTCTGTTTATTACCATGTTGTAAAATAAAACTTTCAGCATGGGAGAAAATGATTATTATCTGTTTTGGATGGGTTATCCCTCGTATTTCCAAGTAGACTTTTATATGCCAAAGGAGTCTGATACTTTTCATAGTTTTCTAGCAGTTTGAAATGATCAATAAAAAGCACTTCCAAATTCTGAGTTACAATATTTGAAATGTCAATTGTGAACAAGGAATGAGATGAAATATTGGAACAAACTCGTATGACTGGATGAGAAATGGTAATTTCTGCTGACTGAAAAATGATGGAAATAAAAGAAACAATGGATATCAATATGTAAATCAAACCATCAGACAACCCAGAGACATTAACAGCATTTTTCAACTCAGGCAAAGCTTTTTGTCAAAAACCAAACAAAATATGCACTAGATACCAACCTCATTTGCAATTCCCTCATCATCATTGTATCCCACCTTTTCCAGCATTTCATGTATTGCAGTAAGATCCAGTCTTGAGCAAGCTTCCCCTAGAGGTGTCAATGACATTGTTTGCTTTGGGGATTCAGTTCCATGTGGAATACCCATCAAAATATAGGATGGAACCTGCTAAATACCGGTAACTGAGATGATATAATATATTAAACAAATGCACCATTTTAATTTACATGATGAAAACTTTAACAGAAAGAGCAACACTATAAAAATACCAACAAAATGGCTCATACATGAGTGCATTGCCTGGCATAGGAATAAATGACACACCTGAGTATCTTTTAGAAGAGGAGTGAGAGCAGTGACAAGAGATTTTGCATTGGGCCTCTCACGAGCTTCAAACTGTAAGCAACGTGAAGCTAAACGCACAAGTTCAGTTCCATCATCGTTTGAAAAATGACCCTCCAAACAAGAGTCCATCAGCATCAGAAAATTTTTTCCGCGTATAAGGTCAAGTGCCTGCCAAAGAAGCAAGTGAAGGGAAAAGGCAGTATTTAGGTCAAAATTTTATCTGAATTGCAGAAATGATCGGGCACCATACAATCCAAATTTCAAGTATTAAAAGCTAATTGTTTACCACGAAAATTCTGACCTCAATTCAAGATAAATTGAAAACACAAATTAATTTTCGAGCAACTAAATATCATTTAGAAATGCTAGGAGAAATCCATACGGAAATTCAACCTCAAAAAATTATTAGTTCAAAAAGAATATATATTACATGGCTTGGAGGGATATGTTTTCCACTGAGAAGATCAAGTAATAGGGTGCCAAAGCTATAAACCACGCTCTCCGGTGTCACTCTTCCTGCCATACATAAACATCTACATTAAGCTCAATCAATAGTATATTGACAATATTGGCACCCAATGTATACAAATCCAAGCAAGCAAACACACGAGCTTCACTTAATACCAGTTCTCAAGTACTCGGGAGGGGTGAATGCCAAATTTGTACTGTAGCTCTTTCCATCTCTACTGTTCTTCATCAGGCCAAAGCAGGAGAGCCTCGGGTTACCATCCTGACAAGTGCTAACTCAATTTAAGATGCAGATCATGAAATCACAGATCATGAAATCAAGTAAGTTGGTTTTTTTATAAGAGAGAGAAAATATAGTACGCACCTGGTCAAACAAAATTCTATATGCATTAAAGTCATGGTACAATGCCCTTCCTTTACTACTACAGTACTCCAAAGCTTGAGCTAAATAAAGAGCCACTCTCAACCTCATAGCCCATTTCATCGGCTGATTCTCCCCTGAACCCAAATTCATTTTTTTACACATTATCATTAATTCCAACTAATGCTTAACTATTTTCAAAAAAAAATATTAAGGATGAAGAGTAAAGCTGGCCTTACAATGAAAAAGATGCTTAGAGAGAGTCTCATTAGGCATAAACTCAGCAACAAGTAACCTCTCCTCTCCTTCACAGCAACACCCTATCAAATTGGCCAATCTTTCATTCCTTAACTGCCCCACTGCTCTAGCCTCCTCCTATATAATAAAAATCCGACCACAGCAAAGTCACAAAAAGCTTAGAACTGAGAGCAAGATTAACATTAAAAGAAAAATGGAAAAAAAAATTGAAATTACAGACAAGGAATTGGCGAGAATCAGGCCAAGCAGACTTGTTAAAGCGTTTAACAGCAATCCAGCGATCATCTTCTTGAAGCTTTCCTCTGTAAACTACATTCGGAGCTTTCTCTCCGTGTTCTGATACTATGTTGTCCGAACTGAACCCTGACGTGGCAGCTCTTAGCTGCTCCAAACTGTACTCTCTAAACCCACCAGGCAATAACTCCCCATTCTCTAAACACACAAGTTTATGTATTATTTATTAAAGCCCAAAAACAAGAAAGAGAAATAGATTAAACCCTAATCACTGAGGGAAAAAAGAGAGAGAGAATGCAGTGAGAAAATGAAGGAAGATGAAATAGTACTGCTGGTGGCAGTAAAAGTAAGTTAGATTACCAAGATCAGAGGAATAGTTGAGATTTGATTTGAGATGGGAAGGCCACCAACAGAGTGATAATTTGGAGCACCTAGCTCCCATTGCCTCCTCCTATGATCTATACCACTTCTTCTGTTTCTTCTCTAAATAAATCTTGAAAACCCGAGACAAGAACAAAAGTAAAAACAGAGAAGTTTTACTTTTTAGTACTCATATTTTTTCAGTATTCTGTGTTTCTCTTTTTTTTTTATCAATGGACTAGCCACGAAAGCCTAAAGCTTGAGGAGGAGTGTTCAGTCTAGTACAATAGTACTATGCCTCCCTTTCTTAATTCTTGCATATATACACACACACACACACAGCACTTTCTTGGGGAGTGGAAGAGAGAGAATTAAAGGGTGTTGTTTGGGAAGCAAGAAAGTGAGAGAAAAAGAAAACAAACTTTTTCAGGATCCAATGCTGTTTCACTCTCACTCTCTGCATCTTTTCACTTCATTATTTCTTTCCATTTCCCTTTCTTATTCCTAGATTCTCCAGTTCTTTCACAGGTGTAGCCAATCAGATCCAACGCCACTCTCAACTGGAGCGCGTGAATACACTTAATGCAGGATAGTTGGATACCTGCGCGCAAATCAGCTTTATGGGTGCAATTTGCTGTGAAATGAATGCCGCGTTTGGTTACTGTAAAGTTGCGGAGATAGTGGAAATAAAAGGGATATGTTTTTTTGTGATTTTTATTTTAAGAATAAAAAACTTTATTACAGAATTATCTTAATAACATATATATTTATCTTTACCTTTTTTAAACAGATATAAATTTGTCTTTTATGTGCTTATTCTTTTTATTTGGAAACACTAAATTAAAATAACCTAAAAGGTATGAAACATATACATGGGTCTTTAAATTTGTCAAATGAAAACTCAAGAAGGTAGGAGCAAGCAAAAAACCGATTAAATCGAGAAAATCAGAAAAAAAATAATAAAAAAACCAAACCGTAAAAAAAACCGATTAAACCAATTAAAATTTTGAAAAAACCGACCGGTTCGGTTTTGGTTTTATAAGCCTGAAACCGAAAAAACCAAACCGAACCAAACCCAAACTGAAAAAACTGAGCCAAACAAAAAAAAACCGAGTCAAATCGGTTTTTGTCAAAAAAACCGAACCGAACCAAAACCGGTTGGTTTGAACCGGTTTCGGTTTTTTTAAAAAAAATTCGGTTTGATTACTTTTTTTTTTATAAAAAACGAACCGAATCGAAAATAATCACTCTTAAAACAAGGTATATTTGATTTTGAGATTTATTGAGTTTAAATATTAAAACCAGTTTTCATAAAGTTTTATGCCAAATAAATGAAATATTATGAATTTTCTTCTTAAAAAAAATTAATTTCAATTAACTCATGATTTTTTTTATTTTTAAAAATCATATTCTAAAACTAAAAAAACTTTGGCAAATATAATACGTGTGCTTGATGTGTTGTATATGATTTGTTTATAGATGAATTTTTATTAAAAATATATTAAAATAATATTTTTAACTTCTTATATTAACACATAGAAAACACTTAAAAAATGATTTAAAAACTACCCACCGGCCACCACCAAACAAATTATATAATAATAACGTCGTCGGTTATTTTTGAAGATGCGAGTTTTTCAGGAATGAATTTATCGGCAGAAGAGAGTGGAGATTAATCGCGGAATGATTTGGATCACTGTAGTGATATCGTGGCGTGGCGTGTGATGCTGGGTGCTGGTCAAAGTCAAAGGAAAGGAGATTCAACTGGGCAGTTGCGATGCATATTTATTTATTTTCTATGTAAAGTGTGAGCTTTTAACTATGGTTTAAGCAAGGTTAAATGGTGCATTAATTACTGTGTCATTCAATATATATATAAACACCCTCAAGTTACTTAAAAAAAGAAACTCGAGGGTGTAATTTGTATTATTATTATTAATTCGTGAAAATAAATATAAAAAAAGGAAATTACTATCATGTGCATTTAATTCAAAACATATTTTACTCTCTCTTTTCTTTCCGAGCAAGTAAGAATTTATCGAAATTGGAGTTTTCTTTCCTCCTCTTCCGAGCACAGACGGTGGTAGGCCACCTCAGGTTCGTAATCCTGTGCAGCTGTTCGAGTAATCATTTTGATGAGGATTTTTTCTTGGATAGATATTTACGCTGTCCTCTTCTTTCCTAATAACGTGTTCAATATGAAGCGGAGCCTTGATGATTACAGGTATGAATTTCAGGGAAAAAAGGGGTTTACACTTTAGGCCACAGTGGGCGACCATCATGGTCAGCGAGTGCCGAAGGTAGTGTATCTTTTAAGATTCGGACCCTCATAAATGGCCTGTGGGTTCCCTATAATTGATGGTAATCTCGGCCTACTTTTCTCTCTTATCTTATCCAATCACCCCTTAAACTTATGGTCAAGTATAAACGCGTGGGACATGCCCTTGCTGAGGGTCGGAGTGTTCTGCCAGTGGACCGCCGAGGGAGATCGCGAAGAACCCTCGTCCCATCTTATCTAAAATCCCAAGTTTTGTTTTGCGTAATGCTTGGTTCTTTTTGTAACGTATAGTGACACATTCCCGTAAATGAAATAATCAAGGAGAGTAAAACAGGAAGAGAAATAAATAAATTAATAAATGGAAGTAATGCTATGCATTTCCTGATGCTAATGCTATTATTCTTTAATTATTTCTTTTAATTTGATGATAAAAATATGTTCGATTTAGCTAATATACTATTCAATCCAGATTAAGGTCATGTTTGTTTTAACGGTGGTACCACGTATTTAAAAATATTTGAATTTTTTATTTTAAATTAAATATTTTATATTTTTTTTTTTGCAGTGAAAGGAATTTTTTTTGCTTCACATCCATATCTTATGTTAACAAATTTTTTTGCTTGAAATTAACATATTAACAAAAAAAACTGATTCCATCGTATTTGTTTTGTCATATTAATTATATCGGTCATATTTTTAAAAAAAAATTAAAAATTTTAAATTTTAAATTATTTTTTTATATTTTTATAATTTCATGAGGTGATAATGTTAAAAATAAATTTAATATATATATATATATATAAAATACTTTAAAAATAAATTGTTAAACCGTCCTTCGAAGATGAATCATCAATTTGATTTGATGTTTTTGTAATTGAATCAATTGATCGCGTTCAATTTTAATTGGACAGCACTTTTAACCGTAATTTTTACTATATAAATATTAAAAGCAACAGCGACAGTAAAAACAACAGCTATCACCACAGCAGAAGTCAAGAAGATTACCAAAATAAGCCATTTATTAGACAACAAATTAGAGATAACTATGACCTCGTGCTTTCAATACTGGCGCCCATTTTTGCCAGCAAGCTGAGCTTAGAACCTGTTATTCTGGCTTAAACAATTCGA
>Ga0307517_10007748_pt1 | contig 15574 bp, 9 predicted proteins | sample 23_EM_MG_FD_194515 | JGI IMG/M metagenome (GOLD analysis project Ga0307517, IMG submission 194515) | Populus trichocarpa ectomycorrhiza microbial communities from riparian zone in the Pacific Northwest, United States - 23_EM | ecosystem: Host-associated > Plants > Roots > Unclassified | place...
GGGTCCATTAGGGTTTATTTAATTCTAGAGTGAGTATAAATAAAGACATAACCAGACATGTAAGTTAGACAATTCAGATTAATAAAACTTCTTATTTGCCGCACTTTGTGTGTGCGTGTGTTGGTGAGATAATCTCCCTTCCCTGGTTCTCTAAAAAACTGAGAAATGACTTATCAAAAAATAATTGTATTCGTGTCGTCATCCTTATACTTCTTGTTCGCGAATCAATATTCGTTGGGTGGGGATTTTTTGTTTTCAATAGTGCTGGTGCCTAGGTACAAGTGTTATCTTTGTGTCACACTGCTATCAAACCTGATTTACTTGGCTTTCCAGGAATTGATGTCTTTGCGTGTGGGTTGCGTGATCACGAGGTTCGCATTAACGTCCAAAGGTGGTTTAGGGTAGCTACTCAGGTAGATCCTCTACTGCTAGAAAAGAAGATGGCTAGCTTGTTTACCAACACTTTTAAGATGCCCTACTTTGAGTTCCTGATTGGAAGTGTAACCCAACACTTTACTAACCTAATGATTGTTGCTGAAAGGAATGAACAAGCTATCAAAATAGGAAAAATCAAAGGTCCAATCATGAACTCTAAAGTCATGATTAAACATGAGTTGGGAAATGACTCTCAAATTAGGAATCTCGTTTGATTGGATCTCACTATATCATCAGGTGCTCATACTCCACTATCAAAGATTAACATACCTTTACCACTCAAAGATATTTACCAACATTTTTTGAACACCAGACATGTTACCCTAGCTCCGTTAGATCCCATAAAACCATCATTCTCTAGGTGGTATAATCCAAATGAGAAGTGAATATCATGATGGGATCCTCGACCATTCAATCAAAAGTTGCAAGAATTTCAAATATCAAGTTCGGAAGTTGGTGAGCAAAGAATAAGTTGAGTTTGTGAAGGAATGTCATCTACCACATTGTCACTAGATCATCATGAGTGTAACAATATAAACACTTATGAGACACAATGTTGTTAAAGAAGATGACCTAATTAAGGTGTTGCATTGTCAACAATTTTGTTATGGAATTTTGTTATTTTGTACTTTGTTTTGAGATTAAATCACATCTTTTAATAGAATATACCTTTTCTTTGTCCCTTTATTGTTTTGAAATCAAGAGATATTTTTGTGAAAGTAACTTACATTTTATTGTTAAAAATGTTTGAACCTTGAGATGTGTCATGAAAGACATTAAGAGGCAATTCTCACCCTTTTAAAACTCATGAGATTGACTTTTATAATTGATCCCATGGCTCTATTTAAAATATTTTGACCATATCAATTTTGAAAGAAGAAAAAAACCCTTTTGCCCAAAATAATCTTGAAAAATTGAACTAGCTTTTTTATTTAAAAAATAATTCTATGTTCGCTTAAAATAGTGTTTAGACACTCTTTTATAAGGTGACAAATGAATCATTTAAGCAATTCTCATTTTAAAGTGATCAAACAATTTTGAACCAAGACATGAAAAATAAAATAATGCATAAAAAAGCTCTCATCCCATGTCTCTTGGCCATATTTTAGTTGTATGTATAATTGCATGTAGTTTGATTTGATTGTCATTGATTCATAAAAACATAAGTCTTTACGCAAAAGCTCCAAACAATTACACTAAAGAATGAAAAAATTTATTAGTATTATCCACTTGTGTTTGAAATGATGAAAGATCATCTTTGCTATCCCTTCACATTCTAAAAATATATTCCTTGTGGTATTTGAGTCTGAATAAGTTTTTCTTCGTAAAAACTTCGACTAGGATCACACTCCACACTAGAGGAAAATAAAAATTACAAAGATCAAGAGTCAATCCTGATTAGGATCATACCTCACGGGGGGGTGAATTTAAATAAATTTAAATGTTTATGAATTTAATGGGTAATGGTATAGTGATGATGATTGGAGATGAATTGAATTGCTTCTTATTCATATTTGAATATTTGAATTTTTAGTATATTTTGAATTATGGTTATTGAGACACATTTGGAGGAAAAACATGATTGTTATGATTGTTTTTTGTTTAATGAGTATGTAATGATGGTTTGTTAGTTTAAATCACGGAAAGAATTGAGGAAATTATATGAAGAAGAAATATTTTTATTTCTGGCCTTGGTTGAAGTTTTAAGAAAATGGAGGGCAAGTAAGAACTCAAAGATCAATAACCAAAGAGAGGTCGTGAAAAATTTCAAAGAGCCCCAGAAATCCAAATGCTAGGGGGCATGCCCAAATGAAAAGACAAAAGTGACTAAGTTAAGGTAAAGATAAAATAAAGATGCATTACCAAAGCAAAGAAAAGAAAGACACAATAACAGTGATCTTAAGTCTTTAAAACCTTGAAACACTATTTGAGCTTACAAATCCCTTTCTTTCATAAAAAAAATCCATAGCCTCATTATATCACATTGCGAAGAGAACTACTCATTATTATGAGCTGATAAAATAAGTGCTAAAAATGAGACAATTTTCTCTCAACAGAACCTCAAGTTTTTACTCAAACCTCTTGCTTTGAAACCTAAAAAAGCATAAGGTCGTCTCATCATATACCTTCACCAATTTCAAACTTGCCTGAATAAAAGATTTAATTATCATTTCCCTAAAGATTAAACCCCTGTGAATTGTAAGAAATTCAAAGTAAAATTGTTTTAAGCTTACATTGGGTATTTCTATTTAAAAAAAACAAAAAAATTTCATTTGGCATGGATAACCCAACTTTGAGGTAACACTTCTTTCTCAACCATAACCCTATCAATTCTCAACAAAAAAAACACATAAAAATGCATCTTAATGATGAATGACTTGTCTTGCGGTTACGATCAAAGAAACATTTTCAAAATTACATCTCATGATTTATTTGTAATAATTAGACATGAATGAACATGATCTTTGAAATTTGCAAGCTGATTCCAAAACAAGAAAGTGATTTTCAAACAAAAGAAGTCATTGACTAAGTTTGTAAAGTCCTTGAAAAAAATAACATTGACATTTTATATAAGTCATCCTATAAAAGTTGAGTAGTACGGGGGTAATGCAGTGGACCCTAAAAGGGATAACAAATAATATCTAGATTGATTGGAGAACAAAGAAGCACATAATCAAATGATGATTTAGCAAAATCCATCAAAGCTAAGAGTAGCGTCTGGAAATGACAAAAGAATGAGCACAACTAGATTGACTAAGGGAGGGCAATGTTGTTCTGATTTGATGAACTTCATCGACAGTTAAGAGTAACGCTATACTTGGGGGTGCATCTTCCATGACTAAAAAGTCTTTTTTACCCTTTCAAAAATGGCTATGATGTATGAAAAATGTTATCACATAAGGGTGTTTTGATAAAGGATGCACATGACTAGATTAGCTGGAGGGCAATTTAAAATGGGCATTGGCAAAAGATGAGTTGATAAACTCTTTTAGAAAGCGAAAGTAGTGAAGCATCGCTTCTTTACTAAAATAATTATTAAGTGGGTAATGGAGCAAGACTGCCATGATTGAGGGCACCATCCAACCAGAGAGGCAACATGATGCGAACCTCGTGATCACGTAATCACACAACCCACAATCAAGATTGAGATCTGATCCTGGAAAGCCGAAATAGGTCTGATAGGAGTGTGACACAATGGAAACCTGCCCCAAGGCACCAACACTATTAGAATGAGTAGAATGACACCACGAAGCCAGTTAATCTTCGATAAGTCAGATTCAGTTCGTTCAAGAACTGAAGAACGCAAGAATTACTCTCACACGTTAAAACTAAAAAATTCAGAAGTAATAATCATCAAGGGCTGTCGAAATTTAGGTTACATGTATTTGAATAGTTCTTAAAAGTAACCTTAATGGATCTACCCTTGTAGGCTGAACTGACCCACATACAAAACTGACCCAAAAACTCTAAACTCAAAAGCCCATAACTTGATCCAAACAAGCCTTGAATCCTAGCTCAACACAAAGTTTTAATTAAGCCCAAACATGAAAGAAAATAATAAAAATAACTAATGTGTCGTTAAATACCACTAGCCCTTCTTTCCTTTTGCAGCTATGATGAATAAGGAATCCTTATAAAAAAAGGATTCTAAAACATTAATGAATCCTTGCCACCTGGAGATTATATTGCAGCTCATTAAAGATCCTTGTGGAACTAGAAAATTCCCAAAACCAGCTGCCACATCCTAGCAGGAAAAGAATCCTAACCAAATAGGAAGTCCACAAGTCACAATGAAGTAAATAACAAAATTCGTACACCCTCTGTTGACAAGTATTGTGGTGCCTTTCCGAACTCCGATTGACCTGAAATTTTAACCCAAGGTAGGAAAACATGTCTGGAGAGTCCACGTAACATTTGAGCCCGATCCAACGGTTCGATTGAGAATTATAAATGTTGCCGTAAACCTGGACTGTTGTGCATTTTACACCAAAATCCGAATCTAACCTTACTTGGATCGTATCACAAGGCTGGACCGTATCATTCCCTCCCTCTTCATGAAGATTTGCCCTTGAATCTTGAATAGGATTAGTAGCGACTTCAGTAGCCTCTTGTTTAAGCCTTCGAAATTCCATTATTACTTCTCCAGCAACACTGTATAGAAGTAGTGACTAAGAAGAATTTTAAATAAGCTCGTTGTACTACCCACTTGCGTACATACTTTTGAATGATAACCACTGCGGCTCTCTTTTGTCTTTCATTCTTTTGGCGTTCTACCTCTTTTACCCATGAACCTTGAAGATCATAGAATAATCTTCTACATTTATCAACTTCTCGTTCTAAAGCTCCCAAACCACGGCTTAGTTTTTCGCATCGTTAATCCATAATCCTCTTCTGTTTCCTCTCCCTTGGTGAATACATGACACAAATAGGGAAAAAAATAACAAGAAGAAGACGAAGTCAAGAATAGAGTTTATAACACGAAGAACACTGATTTAGACTCGAGATTACAAATCTGACTTTTGTTTGGCCAGAACTTATCGAAAAACAAACAAATGTGAAAGTGATGAAAATGACTCAAACAACAGCCAAATATCAAAATATGATGATAGTATAATGGCAGGAATGAAATCAACAAAAACAAAACAAGTTTTCAAAGATAACACCAAACAGACCCGTTACGAGAAAACAAGAACCAATTCGGGAACCTAACAAAACCGATATCCAAATGACCTCAAATTTAATATATACTATTCTGATACCAAACAAACAACAAATCAAACTTTATAGGGCATTATATTTATGTTTCGCTACCAAAACCCTTTGTATGATCAGTTTGCAGCAGAATTAAACCTCCATTAAAAACCTCCAGAATTCGATATCAAAATAAGCCAAAATTTAATATATGGTGCTATCTCATCCCGCATACACAGAATATGAAGTTTCAAGTAATTCTAAGGTGTTTTGCTTATGGTTCACTAAGAGTAGTGTTTCTGTGGCAGAATTGAACCTCGAATTAAAAGCTCAAGCAAACTATATCAAAATAAGCCCAAATTTTACATATGTAATTTCAACTAATCCCTCTCTCTCTATTTTTTTATTTTTAATATATTTAAATGATTAGAGACAGTAACAAGATGAAATATAACCCTTTTTTTGTTTTGTTTGGTTTTTTTTTGCTTAGATGACGCAGACACAAGGAACAAGAAGAGGAACACAAACACTGAAAAACTTAAAGGAACACTAAAAAAACAAAAATAACAGAAGGATATGACCTTATTCCGGAGCCAAGCTCTGATAACCTACAATCAAGATTGAGATCTGATCCCGGAAAGCCGAAATAAGTCTAATAGGAGTGTGACACAATGGAAACCTGTCCCAAGGCACCAACACTATTAGAATGAGTAGAATGATGCCACGAAGCCAGTTAATCTTCGATAAGTCAGATTCAGTTTGTTCAAGAACTGAAGAACGCAAGAATTACTCTCACACGTTAAAACTGACAAAATTCAGAAATAATAATCAAAATTTAGGTTACATGTGTTTAAATAGTTGTTAAAAATAACCTTAATGGATCTACCCTTGTGAGCTGAACTGACCCACATACAAAACTGACCCAAAAACCCTAAACTCAAAAGGCCATAACCTGATCCAAACAAGCCTTGGATCCTAGCTCAAAATTTTTTTTTAATTAAGCCCAAACATGAAAGAAAACAATAAAAATAACTAATGTGTCCTTAAATACCTCTAGCCCTTCTTTCCTTTTGTAGCTATGATGAATAAGGAATCCTTATAAAAAAAGGATTCTGAAACATTAATGAATCTTTGCCACACTTGGAGATTATATTGCAACTCATTAAAGATCCTTATGGAACTAGAAAATTCCCAAAACCAGCTGCCACATCCTTGCAGGAAAAGAACCCTAACCAAATAGGAAGTCCACAAAATTCGTGGACTTCCTATTTGGTGCATAACAAAATTCGTATAAAATTTGGTCAGAAGGAAGTAAATAACAAAATTCGTACAGCCTCTGTTGACCAGTATTGTGGTGCCTTCTCGAACTCCGATTGACCTGAAATGCTAACCCAAGGTAGGAAAATATATCTGGAGAGTCCATGTAACATTTGAGCCCAATCCAACGGTTCGATTGAGAATTATAATTGTTGCCGTAAACCTGGACTGTTGCGCATTTTACGCCAAAATCCAAATTTGACCTTGCTTGGGTTGTATCACAAGGCTGAACTGTATCACAACATCATGACTATAATGTTTGTTAGTTAAAAATGTTTAACTAGCAAAGCTTCATTTGTTGTATAAGGTTCAAGTTGTGATACAAAAAGGCAATCAAACACGTTAATCACACTAACAAAATCTGAGTGGGTTAAGAAGTTAAATGACCATGAGAACTCATTCATGGCAGAGGAAAAAGGGACCTATATTTCAAACTAGGTAATGATGCATACATGTCATCAGATCCTAAGTCATTGCATTTATCAATAGGTCTCTCATTATTCCTCCTCCTAGAAGTCACAATATAATCCCACCAAATAATCATGTAATTAACAAATTCAATCACCACAAGTTTCTCTTTTTTCTACTCAGAAAAACTATGGCAATAAAAAATCTAATCCAGTTTTGGGATTGTTTTTATCTTGAAAAATAGGAATATTCAGTTTGATAGAGTCTAGATCATGATCCATATATGTATCATGATTTTTATAGTTTAAAAAATCCCCTCTATAACCGAAGTGGCCCCTATGTCTAAACCCATCATCCTTCTAGCCTTTAGGCTACCGAAAACCATCCTCATGACTTACAGTCTCATGTTCAAAATCATCATCTCCTATAACATCATCCTCATCCTTAAAATCATCCAAACTATGGTTTACATGTCATTCTAGCCTCTTGACATGGGTACCCCTTTGATTAGCCCTATTTCTCCATCCCTCATTATTGTTATCTCGTCTCTCTGTCCTATCCAACCTCTCTTGCACATTGAATATCTCATCTCTCTGACCAACCACTAAGTTAAACCTCTCCAACATCTATGCTAGACCTTGAATATGAAGTTTAAAGTTGTTATTCTTTGTAGGAGGTGCTGTATCTTGCTTTTCTTTAGAGATTTTAAAAATGTAAAAAGGTTTTTAGTAGCAAAAATATCTTCATTCCTCTTATGCTTCATATCCAACCTCTCTTGCAAAAATATCTTCATTTCTTTGTAGTAGGTTTTTCACTCTAGTATGCTCGGAACATTTTTTTCTCTCGTCTCACCTTCTTTTAAGTTCTTGCAAAACTGAAATCAACATAACTAAAGAGAACAACTTAGCAGCACAATTCAAATTAGTGTAATTGACTCAAGAAGCAAGAAATATATGAAAAAAGTCAAGACAAAACTATGATTTTATCATGAGTAGCAAACAAATTCTTACAAGAAATGGATGTTTTTTAAGGCACGAAAAAAAATCAGAAGCAAATATTATGAAAATGACTTGATTTACACCCAAATATCCCAAATAAAACTTTACTATACTGACCAAATTGATTTTAATAGTAAAAAAGCAAGTTTCAATAGTTGACGCAAATCAGACCCGTTTTATGCAAAATAAATATGAATTTGAAACCTAAACAAAACAATGTTCAAATGACATCAAGTTTATATATATTGCAATTAGACTCCAAATAACCATAATATCAATTTTCATGTAATTCCAATATGGTTTGATTCAATTACACCTTGTTTTAGTTTTTGTGGCAGAATCTATAATGTCTTTGTTTGAATGACTTTCTTCTATAATAAATATAAAGATCCAGAAACCTATAGCCAAGTAAAACATTTCCCAAGAAAACTAAGATCAGGTTTGAGATTGATCTTGACACCACGATAATTTATATCAAGACTCCAAGACTAGTTATCTTCGTGGTGTTCATCCTGACTTATCAAATAATTACCAAACTTCATGGCATCTTCATAAAAAGAAAAAGAAGAAAAAAGTAGGCCATTCTATTTCGACAAAAGACCTATACCTACGTTCCATAGCTTTGGATCCGCTATCCCAATTATGATTTTCCTACCTCCAGAGGGAAGGGTCCTTCCCTTTTCGGCCGGTTGTGGGCGAGGAGGGATTCGAAGCCTTGACACCATGGTTCGTAGCCACGTGCTCTAATCCTCTGAGCTACAGGCCCCACCTCGTCTCCACTAGATCTGTTCCCCAGAATACCCTAAAAAGGGAACCTTTCCTCTCCTCGACCATTTCATTCTCTCACACATAAGTTTTATTTTTTAATAAATCAATCCATCTCTTATTTTTTTAAAACAAAAATACAAACTAAATAACCTTATTTATAGTAGGTAAAACATCTAAAAATACTAAAAAATAAAAAAAAAGTTCTTAATAAAATAGAAAAAAGAATCATAAATCAACTAGAAAACTAATAAAAATCCTGCACAATAGCATCTAGACCTTATTGCAAGGCCTTTTCATTGTTCGATTCACCTAAAATTTTATCCCAATATGAAACAAGACCTCTGGAATCTTTTGGTGAAAGTTTAGTCTAATCCAAAGGTTGGATAAAAAATTATTCTCGTTAATATAAAACTACATATTAGAAAAATAAACTCAATTCGCATGTGAGTAGAAAAAATAAGTTGAATCTGCAAGTCATTTGGAAACAAGGCCCAAAATATCTTGCATGTAAGTAGGAAAATAAGTTGAATCTGCAAGTCATGTAGGGAATAAGGCCCAAAATATCTTGAATTAACTCATTAAATATTTCTTTAACTTTCTTAGCTCTTAACCTTGTAATAGGCTCAACTAGAACATGTAATGGATCATTTGGTGATTCTCGTTGCTTCACATTAGTAAGACTGAAACTCGAGCTCGGTTGGGCTGTGGCCTAACCAAGTTTCATGGAACTTGGTTGGGCTTGATCAAGGAAAGAGAGAGAAAATAGAGAGGGAGAGAGGGAGAGAGAGAGAGAGAGAGAGAGGAGGGTAGCTAGGTTGGGTCGTGGCCCTAGCAAGTCAAAATAGCTTGGTTAGATCGTGGCCCAACCGAGCTTCAACATTATTTTTTTGTATTATAAAAATAAAGTGGAATAAATTTTATTCGCTCAAGATCAAATTTTGGCTGAGTTGTTCCAGATTTATTTAGTCCGTTCTATTTTGGATAATGACTTATGGTTTGTTTAAGAGTGTGGTAAAGATTATTTTTCACTTGAAAATGCTTTAAAATAATATTTTTAAAAGAATATATTATTTTTTACATCACCACAATAAAAAAAATTTAAAACATCAAAAAAATAATTTAAAACTAAATTAAAAATAATTAAAAATAATATTGAACCGGAATGCTAAACATATCCTTAACGGAAAACATTGAACTGTTGAAATTATTATGCAGACGGGACAATTCTGGAACTGGTAAAGCATCTGGAGTAGTAACCCCACATGGCTAGAAGATGTATATGACAAATCATCAAACTTGATAAACTGAGTCAACTGGCTTGCAGCCAAGTGGGCATAGCAAATTGGAGCAACTGCGAGAAATTAACCCACCCAGTGATAAGAACGTATAAGCAGACATGGGATGCCAAACAAATCTACTATTTCTACAGTACCAGAATCATCAAAGTTGTTAAAAGTTACAAGAAATTCTTGCCGGAAAGCTTTGCTTTAGAAAGACGGTAAAGGTCTAAAGATTGAAGTGCTGGTAGAAGGGAGCATGAAAGCCATCACACTGAGTGGTTTAATATATTACCTGCAGATATGGCAGTGGTACTCCTCTGGTACCTGTAAAATTTAAAAAGCTAGACATTACTTGCTGACAAAATCATTGCGCTGCTAGTCTCATCAAATTGCGTATATAGGCAATTGCATACACATATGACAAGGAGTGCACAAGCTCTTGTAATCATGTGCAGAAAAACCAACCTCATCATGCAGAACATGGTAATGAGTAGGCCGAATCGTTCCCTGTTCGAACAATGAAGCTATTAGCGATGTGATTTCTACATGATTTTGTCAACAAGAATGCAAAAGATGGTTCAAGGAAGGTGCATCTTTTGGCTTTTGCTCATTTTGCACATCCCTTTATACATCGTCACTTCCTCTGCAATAATTTTCACATTTGAGATTGTGACATATAAGAAGGCAAAATTTAACTTGATCAATTTTATCATATTTTTTAGGAAGCAAATAGACGTGCAGATTGGCTTGCTTCCAATACTTATTCCTTGTTTATTGGTGCCACTTATAATTTTTATCATATTTTTTATTTTTTAGGGTGTTTGAAATATTTATTGGAGGAAATTGCTAGAGTTGTAACTTCCAGACTTTGTACTCTAACCTATTTAGAGATTTATCCCTCCTCTAAATCCAAAAATAAAATAAATTAAGAATAGTCTACCCCACAGCCAAAACACATGTGTAAGCCTTGTACATCTAGTTAAAAACATATTTTTTTAATAAATAGTTAAAAAACTAACTTACTATAAATAGTCCAAACACGATTAACCTATTTTGAAGATGTTGTAGTCTCTTTAGTAATTAGAATTAGAGATATATTTGAATTTACATATTAATATTTTTCATAGTCATATACAAGAAAAATTCCTTATATGTAATTAACTCTTTTTAATTTTAGTATGTAGATTTTTTTAAAATAATGCAATATTTATTAATTATTAATAAATTACTTTTAATATATGCGATTGATTAATAAAATTTAAAGATATTTTTATCAAAATCAAAGGTTCCACCAACTCATAATTTATAGGTAATGCTTTTATTATTATCATTATTATTATTATCATCATGAATTTTTAAACATGAAAGTTGACAATTAAGAATTAGTTTGACACAGATGAAAAACTGAATTGATAAAATTAAAATTGAAATATCTAATTAAAAAAATTAAAAATGTTTAAACACATTATACATCATTATCTCTTTGCATATAAAAATTAAAGTATTGTGTTAGTCACGTTGATTTTATCAAAGATCTATCACTACCAGAATTTTTCAATTTCTATATGGAATATTCTGTTGGTGTTTCTGTTTATATTAGCTAATTTTCTGGTATTGTATATCTTAATAAAATTGAAAACACTAGTTATTGTGTCATGACTATCAACAAAAAACTAAATATAAGGACATGGATTTGTTGTATTAACTTATGGATTGACGAGTCAACATAAATCTATCCAAAACAAATGTCATTTAGGACAAATCTTTTTTAAAAATTTTCTTTTAAGTTGACTTGGTCAAATCCTACTTGGAAAAATCAAGGTATTGTGTCAACAACATTGATTTTATCAAAGATATGTATCATGATGATAGTTAAGAAATTAGCCATTGTGATACGATCCATGCAAGGGTTGAACAATTAAATTCAATTTTTGGCTTAATGTATTCTAATGTCGAGTTTCTTTTGCTAACAAATATAACTCTCAATTCAACCATTGGATCAGGCTGAAGTTTTACCAAAATTTTCTAGAAGTCTTGTTTTATATTGAGTTAAAATTCCAAGTCAATCAGAGTTCAAGAAAGCATCTCGATACAGGTCAAAAGTTGTTATACGAGTTCTGCTATTTGTTTCCTTAAAGTTTGTGGACTTCTTATTTAGTAAGAATTCCTTTTTCTATAAATATATTATAGGCGACAGCAATTGAGATTATTTTAGTTAGGGTTTTCATGTCAGCAACTACAAAATATTTGGTAAGGATATAACATATTTGGCAGTTTGAGAGCTTTGTTTTGCAAGGAATCCTTAATTTTCAATGATACTAAGTTGGTAGCTAGTGGATTGGACAATTAGAAAAGGTTTTAGGCTAATAAGAATAACTTTTTATTTGACAAAGAGAAGGCATTGAAAGAAGCATTGAATGGACTCGTTGTACAAGTTTCGACCAAGGTTGAACTTCAGGATTCTTTGAATCATTAAATGGAGGCTTTAGTATATTTAGTCCATGTACAAGAAGGGCCCAATCCACCCTTATTTGGGCCATGAAGTTTCGACAAGAAGGTTATCAATTTTGTATCAGTTTTTGCCAGCCTTGTGAAGAGAAAACAAACCAAAGCGAACAAAGGAATCCAATCTAACTTAGGAAACACATGTGGCGGCAAAGTTTCCTTGTTGTTAAAGAGAATAATTCAGCAACTTAATTGTGTTTTCTACTATTGGAAGGATACCAAGAGGTTGCAAACAGGAGCATTAAAGGCAACATCATTTTCCTTCCAAAAAAAGGATAAATACAAGGCTTATATCAAAATTCTATTCTTACTTGGAAACCAAAGGGGTGACAACTTATCCTTTAGTTCCTAGAATTATTGGGTAGCGTTATTGGCTATAAATAAGTCTTGTATCATACCTATAATGTTTTCTTTTCTTTTTCTCTTCTCACGGAAAATAAAGATTTAGGACTTATAGGCTTTATTTTTATTTTGTTAGCTACAACTCAAAGCCCAAGGCTTGTTTGAGCTTAATTAATACTTTGTTTTTAGCAAAGATCTAAAGTTTGTTCGGATTCGAGGTTTGGGCTTACTAGTAAAGGTTTTAGGTTAGTTTTTATAAGTGGGTCAATTCAACTCATAAGGGTAGATTCATTAGGGTTAATTTCTCAGAATTATTTAAACACTTGTAAACCTAAATTTCAGCACTTGTGATGAATAATACTTATAAACTTTTTTGGTTTTAACGCGTGAGAGAGATTCTTGCATTTTTTGGTTTTTGAACAAACTAAATTATGTGATCCAAGCAAGGTTAGATTCGGACTTTTGCGTAAAATTCCTACCATCCAGTTTTACATTATTAAGAATAACTTCAAATCCAACCATTTGATCGAGCTAAAACTTTACCAGAAGATTCCAGACGTATTTTTCTATCTTGGGCTAAACTTTCAGGTGAATCAGAGTTCGGGAAGGACTTGCAATATAGGTCAAAACAGGTTGTATGAATCAGGTTGTACGAATTTTGTTATTTATTTCCTTTTGTCTTGTAGACTTCCCATTTGACAAAGATCCTTTTTCTACAATAATGTGGCAGCTTGTTTTGGGAATCTCCTGGTTCTACAAGGATCTTTAATGGGCTGCAACATAGTTTACAAAAATGGCAAGGATTCATTAATGTTTCATAATCCTTTTCTTACAAGGATTTCTTATTCATCCTAGCTACACAAGGAAAAAATGATTGGTGGTATTTAATGACATTTTGGTTTTTAGGAAGGAAACTAAATTGGCAGGTATAAACAAGGAGGTTTTCTTCATTAATTGCCCATACAAAATAAGGAAACCAAGCACAACAAGGCAAGAAAACTTCATAATGAATTCCACATTGAGATCAGATTTTCTAATCTATTTAGGACTTCTTAGGAGTGACAAATCTAATTCTAGCATATCTAGGATAGTAATTTCATATTTTTATTATTTTCTTCTTAGTCTTTGGTTTATTATTACTTATTTGGGTCAATTGTAAGTGGACCTTATATAAGTCCATATAAGGAGGTCTATTAGGGTTTATTTCAGTCAAGAGTCAGTATAAATAAAGCCACAACCAGACATATAGGAGGCTACAAAATTTCCAGATTAATAAACATCTTGTGTCGCAACTTTATGTGTGAGTGGTGAGATATTCTCCCTTCCTTGGTTCTCTAAAGAACTGAAATGACTTATCGAAAAACAACTGATTTCGTGGAATCATCTTTATACTTCTCGTTTGCGAATTAATATTCGTTAGGTGAGGGTTTCCGTTTCCAATAGTGTTAGTGCCTAGGTACAAGTTATCTTTGTGTCACACTCCTATCAAACTTGATTTACTTGGCTTTCCAGGAATTTGGTGTCTTCGCGTGTGGGTTGTGTGACCACATGATCACGAGGTTCACATCATTTGGTAACAGAGCTTGGCTCCATTAGTCAAGTTGTATCTTTCTTAAATTTTTGTTTCTTGTTGATTCTGCAAAATAAAAAAATTCCTTAGTGTCCAATTTCCTCTTCTCTTTGAATTTGTGGCATATTATAAAAAAAATAAAAAGAAGTCATTCAAAAGATAGTTAGTTGCTTTTGTCGTAGAAAACTAAACATAGCGAAATTGGATCAAATCAACTTGGAATTAGCGCAAATATGATAATCTGATTTTTGGGGTCCTAATCGCAGTACATATTAGTTTTAGGTTCAATTGGATATTTTTTTCTTAGGTTTTCGAATTCGGGTCCAATCAAGTCTGATTCTTAACGTTTTTGCGTCAACATATCAAACCTTATCATAAATTTCTCAAATTTCATATTCTATCTATTTGGGTTGAATTCGCACTAAATCTAAAATTTTAGCTCAATCAGACATTGTTGACCTTAGGTTCCATATTCGAACTTGACTTATCGTAAACGGGTCTGTTATTACGTCAACTCTTGAAACTCTTCTTGTTTCTGTTGTTTTCATTTCTTGCAGTATATTTAAAACATATCTAACATATTTGGGTGGTGTTTCATCATATTGCATACTTCATTTCTGTTTTCATTCGAGTCTTCACTTTCGTTCATATTTCGGATAGATTCACTTGCTACTTGCGAGACTATCATCGCAGTTTTGTTTTTGCTTGTTTTCTGTGTTTTTATTGCTTATGAGTCATATACATCTATTTGGATTGTGCTGCTGAGTTGGTTCTATTTGGTGTGATTTCAATTCCGCGAGAACCGAAAGAAGATGAGACAAGGGGAAAGACCTAAGTTTGAGTGAAACACGAGCGACTTAAGGATATTTATATACCACTAACTAATTTTGCAAGTACCATCATGTCAGATCAAAACAACACACCACTCCCTCCCGAGGGTGAACTTAAGTTCCTTATGCAAGTCATGACGAAGATGATGGAAAGAATGAATTTTGTGATGGCGAACGTTTGTGACAGACTTGACAAGGAAGAGAAATGGAGGTTACGAGTTTTAAATATTTATGATCAGAATGCTTTCATGATGTTAGATAAAGAGCGCGAGGCTGAGCAACTTGCAAAGGTTTATAAAGAAACAAATAGAGAACGTGAAGAATGTAGAGAGCTTCAGTTCAGGGCCAAAATGATACGATCCAGGCAAGGTCAAATTCGGATTTTGACGTAAAATGTGCAACTATCCAATTTTACAGAAACAGTCATAT
>Ga0307517_10007749_pt1 | contig 15572 bp, 8 predicted proteins | sample 23_EM_MG_FD_194515 | JGI IMG/M metagenome (GOLD analysis project Ga0307517, IMG submission 194515) | Populus trichocarpa ectomycorrhiza microbial communities from riparian zone in the Pacific Northwest, United States - 23_EM | ecosystem: Host-associated > Plants > Roots > Unclassified | place...
TCACAGCACCAGCTGTGCATATATCGAGGTCAAAAGAAGTGGCATCAACTAGAAAGGAATGTTCCGACTGCCCCATCTCCAAAGGCATCGAGACTCTTCGGACCACCCTCAACCCATGACAACTCGTGATTCAAGTCAAGAACAAATGAATGGAATAATTACTATAATATCACTTTGAAAATATGCGTCTAGCGTTCCTGGAAATGATTCAAACTAGTTATCATGTTAGTTTCGCTGTTTACCCCAATAAAACATAAAACCTCCTCGGTCACGTGGTGGGGTCCGCAACTTAAACCATCCAAGACGGTTCAACGTGCATCCACCACTCTACTGGGAAATAAATTAACAGAGCCTAAGTCACGTGGTAAAACTATTGTAGTCATGCCTTTAATTACCATGAATTATAATAGTAATTTGATGGTAAAAAATCACACAAACGAGGTATTTTAATCTTTTTATAATTTTTGTATAATAAAATTACTTGATTATTCTTAAAAATAAAAAAAATTAACTGCGGTCCCGGGACATGTGCAGTGAAGCTACCATGTTGCCCTTAGAATAAAATATTGTTAGGCTTGACTTTACAAGCATATTAGTGGACGCGGCTAATGAGCCACTCCACTGTTTTTTTTCTTCTTTAAAAACGTTGGCATCACTGAGCGGGTAAAAAAAACTGCGTAGAGAAGCATGGTGATTGCATTTAGTTTCATAACATGATCAAAACACGTTAATTCTAAGAGAATTAGAGCATCTTTAAAAAACTTTTCTGATAAACAAAATTCTTTGATTTGGCTTACAAACAAAAGCTGGAACCAATGATTGGGAAGACGGGTTGTACTGCATTCCCCTGGTTTTCAGTTGAATGCAGGAATTGATTTCTCATCTGCCAGGTTTTCAGTTGATTCCAGAGATTGATTTCTCATCAGCCATTGACTGTGAAATGCAAAAAGCCCACAAGCACAAACATTTTGGTGGATTCTAAATGGAAGTGCACCAGCATCAAACCAACAGATATCCTTGCAAATATTCGAGCATCAAATAGAACTCGATAAATATGCAAGGCATCCATCTGACAAACTTGCAAGCGAACTCCCATAAGATCAAGTTCCTAACGGCCATTCATAACATTTGAATTTTGTATCCAAAAATTACAAAGGAGAGCTTCCTTAAAACCATCTCTAGGAGCGAGGTTCAACTCAAAAAGCAAATATTTGACACAACTACAAACAGCACTTCCTATGAACATGATACAAAGAGAGGTAACGGACCCTTGCACGATAGATAATCAAAGAAGATTCAGAAAAAATAAAAACATTCAGAAAATCAACAACTTCCAGTCAAGTTGTCTGACAGACACAAATAAATCATCCAAAGAGAATCCTCTAAGAACAATGCACATCATCAATGCATATTACAGAGTACAGCACTACCTAGAAGTTCAGAGAAAAGCACTTCAGGTCCACCACACCACTCTTATTGCTTTCTGATATGAACCTCAGTCAGCAGTCCAGCTCTGCTCCACAATTTCACGAACTCTGCGATTGTATTCCCGCTTATTCTCACTGAACATGCGAGCGGCTTCAGAGTTTGCTGGGGAATTTGGGTTTGGATCACAGAGCAGGGACTGGCAAAAAAACAGAAGAATCTTTTGTTAGTATTTACAAAATCACTTGAGAAACTTTCGAAAACAATCTGAAGAAACAACAATATCAATGACAATTTGCATACAATCACAACAGATACCATATCAACAAATGTGGGAAAGCCCATACAAGAAATCAAATTACATCAAACAGATAAAATTACAAATGAAGGCCATTTATTATCTTTTGTCCTGATGAAATAGATTCGCAAATTGCAATCAACATTTTTTTTCTCCATTAACTGGTGCTCATCAGTTCCGAATCAGCAACCTCTTGATTGCAGACACGAGATACTTATCATTGCACTGAACAATTCCATTCAGTAATCCATAGTGAGCAGAGAAATTAAAAAATAGAGGCTTATTATACATGTAAAAACATGAGGTTATTTAAGGACTTGAACAAATGCTTAATTTTTACTGTCAATTCAAAACAAGTTTGCCACCCTAGAACTGAAAATCAGTGACCATCCTCCTCAAACAGTGTCATAAAGGGATGATCAAGGTTCGTACAATGAATCAAACAAGCCAATCTTCTTTTGAAAATAAAATAATCAAATGATTATCATTTCAGGATGCTAACTTTTGTAAGAGAACACAAAAAATTGGCAAGGCTTCTCAAGAGCAAAAAGAAAAGGTTTGGAGTGAGATTATTTGAATTAATCAACTGAAAATACATATGCTTAAGTTTATGAACCTGTGCATGGTAAAGAACAATCCAAAGAACAGCAAATAATAAGATGTGAAAGGACATCAATTTAAAACTATTACGAAAGCTATATTTTTGAAGCCTTCAATATTTTTTGACCAAAACTATTATGAAACCATGTCAGAGCACCAACACACCCCTTCTAGCATGGTAAATCCTAAAAACTTCATTTTCCAAGCCCAGGTACTCAAATCCATCACCGCTGACAGAACTAGTATTGTGCTGTTTAGTTGTCATTTGGAAATACTTTTAAAAATTGTTAAAGCCAACAATTCATGTCATCAGTCTACTTGGACTCTGTATCGAATATGTGATAGCCCAGACCATGGCAAATTCCAAGTTAGAACCATGCAAATTGTAGGTGTATTATAGTGCAATCAACTTGCATATAAGCCAGGAAGCCAGGTGATGTAAGTATTTGCTGGTCAAAGTTTTCCACTATTAATGTGAGCTTCTTAATTACATTCAAAGTGAACAGATCTGGGAATATATGTCTGCACTATGAGACAACCATGAAAGTTGACTCCTTCATGATTCATAACAAACTTTCAGCACATATCAATGAAACAGAAAAGAAACTTTGAACAACATGAAGGGAATCTATGATAGCAAAGTATCGGCCATTATCTGCTGATTGTTCCATTTATGAAAATTCTTGGAGGGATAACCTCAACACCCCATCCTTTGATGTTTTTTTTTAAGTAGCTGCGATTAAGACTTATGGATTGTAATTCAACCCCTGAGACTTACTATCTAGAAATTGTCTAAATTTTTCTCTACAGATAGTAGCTCAAATGTTGCCTATGGGTTCTTAATTGCAAAAGTTGACCGCGTGAATAGAGATAGTTAAACACATCGTGCAAAGCAACTAAAGAGCAAAAATAACAATTCTTTATTACCAATATAAAAAAGAAACAAGCTGTAAATAGTCAAACCTGGATGGAAGTTAGTATAGCAGCAACATCATATATGGGACTCCACTGATTTTGTAAAATGTCTAAGCATATACTTCCATCTGCATAAACTGGTGATACCAATAGAAACAAAGTCAAACAATTACCAATCCTCCAAAATAAGAAGACAATCTTTACAAAGAAAAATTGCATGGTAGTTAATCCAAAAACAATAAAAGAAAAATACTTGTAAGAAAGAAACTATACAAGGAACCAGTTCACTGATTTACTGAATGCAAGTAAATATACAAGAAAGAAATCAACATACTATTTGGATGAAACATTCGAGAGACAAAGCGGACTGTTGGAGGTTTATTTGGATAATCCTCTGTGAATTGAAGAGTCAACTTAAACGTCCCTGAAGAAGATTGAGAAAAAGTTAGACACCATAAAAAATTGCCATAATGAAAACGGTATTCACTTCAAATAAGCTTTAGACACAACACCAATAGCTTTTAACCAACACTTAAATTGCAAATAATATTAAGCACCCAAGTTCACACATATGTATCCAAGGGCCGACAATGCCCACATCACCCTTTAATGAAAAAAAGAAAAGAATCCAATCACAACCTATTCACATCTGCTTAATCATACAAAAACATAAAAAATCCATATTGACACACACGTCTAAAACTCATGAATCAAGAGGGATGAGTAGTAGCTTTCAGACTGACTTCCCCTTATTTCCAAATCGCCCAACTATAAAACCAAGAATGTTTACTTAATTTCCAAAAGCTATCAGTTTCCGGTAATCCAGATCAAGATTTTTTGAGATTAGGAGTAGTAGTCATGATCTTAAGGGTGATTGTACCTTTTCAGTGTATACCATTTAAATTATGATTGACACTCTTAAAATTGCAGGAATTAAAGCTACACAGTTAAAAAAATTCAATTAATTAACAATCAACCATAATCCATCATTCAATAACACAAAAAACAAAAAATAAAGTTATAAAGAGTGATAAGAAAACTGAAGAAGAAGCAGGAATCAGAATTACCCACCTCCATCCCAAGGAGTATCATCAGGTCTACAAAATAACAAAAAACAAAAATTAGAAATCAAACAAGGGAAAAGAAGAAAGAAAGAAAGAAAGAAAGAAAGAAAACGGGTACCCAAAAATAACAGCGTTCCAGAGCATGATGTTGTTGTCTTGAGGGGCTCCACTGATACCAGCAGGTGGATCCTGCTGAAGCCTCTTGAAATCCCTCATCAACCTCTTCCTTGCTGGGGTTGACATCTTTCTCTTTCTGTTTCTTGTTCTTGTTTGTTGTTTTCCTTTCTAGATAGAGAAAAAAAGACAGACAGAGAGAGAGATCTGATGATGAAGATGATGTGAGGAAATCTATCAAAGATCCATGAGAGCGAGGAGGAGGAGGAGGAGGGCTTGCCTTTTCTTTTCTTTTTTGTGGGGCTGGCGTTTTGAGCTCTTTACTTGCTTGCTTCGCGAAACAAGGTCTTAAAGCTCGTCCAAGATTTCTGTGTCGTCATTCTTCACACATAACTTTAAGGTTATTTTTCACTTACGTCCTTGAGCTTTTTATTATTATTTTATTTTACCTTTTAATTTTCCTAAATTACACTTCTTCTTTTCAAAATTGATAAACTAAAGCTAGCATTGCCTGTCTATCAAATTTAAGGTTTTACAATGAAATAAAAGAAGATATGAGCACTTTCAAATGTAATTTTAAAAATAATTATGGTCAAATTATTAAAATCCATTATGACAATAGAATAATAATAAGATTGATAATAAATCTTATAAATAATAAAAATATAATATAAAGTGGATATCCTATATTTTTATTAAATAAATAAAGTGCACTTGATAAATCTAGTTCTATAATTTTAGAGTCACCAAAAAAAATTAAGCGTATTTAAATCTTTTAAACCTATAAATCTATGAATGAAAATCATATTAAGATTTTTAATTTAATGTACATTTTGTAGTACCAATTTCATCTTATTCAGCTCTTTCTATTAATTATATTCTCAAAATATCTCTTCTTTTTTCTTATCTTATAACATACTTTTAATTATATTTTCAGTTTTTATGGAACTTGTAATTATTCAAAATTTCTAATTAAAATGCAAAAGAATAATAAAAAAAAGAAACCGGTTCATATCCTTGCAAATAAAATGCAAATTGAGTTTTATCTTATCGTGGATGATGGATGACTATGTATATTGAATTTTTTTTATATTTATATTCTATTTATTATTTATAAAATAAAAATTTTAGATATTTATAAATTATTCTGTATTTTGAGTATTCATTATTTACTATTATTTATTAATAAATAAATAATAAAATAGTTAATATATATATATATTAAATGATATATATAGGTGTGTTTTATGTTAATATTAAGGTTTGCATATGCTATATTGTATTAAAAAAATCTAAATATTCTATAAGTATATATTTTAGGTTAAGTCCGGAATGATTTCGAGTCCGATTTAATAATATTTATATTCTATATATCACACATCAAGGTTAAAAAATATTCACGCTTTGAAATCAAATCAATATTTATTTTATTATATTAAATTGATAAATGTGATTATTATAATACATGGAGAATCTTCTCCTGTAAATAATGGGAGAGGCATCTTTTGCATGGTTCCAAAAATAAATAAATATCAAGAGCAAGTGGATGGATAAAAACATAATTATATGTGAGCCATAAGGATCTGTCGTTCTATTTTGCAGCGGTAGAAAAGATTCGAATAGTCTTTATGAGAGCCTCTACAATACTGTACACGTGTAAGACAAATATACTGTACAGGTCTACACTATTTATTTTTCTTCATGACATGCGCACAACATTAATTAATCGAGGTCTCACTATTTTCATATCATTGTAGACCCAACACAAAAACAGTGTATTTTGATAGTGCTACAAGTTTTTTTTTTTTAACTCAAGTTTCTTTTCTCTTAGATTTTATTTTTTAAAATTAAATTTTGACTGATTTCATATAGGGTATTGTAGTGTCAAGAAAGAGATCAGACACTTGTTTGATACTTGATTTTATAAAATAAATTTTTATTTTATTGATTTAGAACATCAAAAGGTTTAAAGACTGAATATAAAACTGAAATAGATATTAAGAGATTGAATTGAAGGAAAGGATAAAAAGTGGCTAGCGCGTGTGTTCATGTGGAAAGGGCAGTTACACTTGGGCGGCACGGGCAACAACCACCGAACATTGAATATGGCCTTCTTTTGTATCATTCTATCCGTTAGGGCAGCCCCTCTAAACCCCAACCCAAGAATTTAAACCTACAAATTTAATGACATAATTTTAAATCAAGGAATAAGGAATTTAGATCAAAATTAATTTAAAATACGAGAATTTTCTATTTATATAGCGAGAAATCACGGATAAATAATTAAAAAAAGCAAAAAGTAAAAATACCAGCAAACAATCGAAGATTTAACTAGATTAGCACATAAATAACAAGAGGGGCATTTTGTAAATATGATGAAAACAATCCCTCTCCCTCTCTCTTGTGGCTAATGGTTTTTAAGGAAAATGAGGGGGGTTTTCTTTATTTTCTCTTATCTTTCCTGGTTTCTTTCAAATTAATGAGACTTGGAGTAGTTTAGGAAAAGTTTAGCAAGGGATTAATCAACTAAGTGAGTTCTAGAAAGAGAGAGGAAAAAAAGATGGAAGTTATGGTTAGAGTGAGAAAGAATGATTTGGAAAGAGAAAGGAGTGATTCTTGGAGTTGTGGATGAAAATCTTCATTTCTTATGTACAAGTTAGGGTTTATTTAGAAATAGTATAAGAAGTGAAAATTTGTGTATTGATAGATTGATTTTAGTTTAAATGATGTAGTTAAGGATGAGAATGGAAGAAAATTTAAAATAGAATGCGAGTTTCTTTGAATTCTCAAGTGCTGGCCATAGGTTAAAGAATTGCGAGGTTGGAAATTTAGTTAACTTGTGTTGATATTATTGCTTTAATGGTGTTAGTAAGAAAAGGATTGGTTTGGGTTGTGGTGTTATACAAATTATTAAGAATTATGTTATTGTGGCTAAATTAGAATGATGAAAACTTGCTAAACTAAGTTAAATTAGTGTTAATGTTTTTGGTGGTATTGAAAGAGGAAATGGTGTGGACATATGCTTATAGGTAAAGTAGAACATGAAAATGAAATGTTAATGACAATTATGAAGAAACATTTAGATGAATGCTTAATACATGGAAAATCTTAGATGGGAAGATGATTGTTGACTTGTTGATGCTTTGGTTTGTAGAAGGTTCATCTAGAGTGGAGCTTGTTCCTAAGAACACGCATTGCAAGAGCTCCTGGTAAGGGCTCTCCTTTACCTCTTGAAATTCATTATTTTTCTAAATAATAAAATAATGCTAGTTCATGTATAAAATTGCTAGTTATCAAAGTAAAAAAAAAAAAGTCAATATTAAAGGAATAATATTGCCTTCAGGGCCGAATAATGAAATTCCAAGAATAAAAATTGCCTTCAGAGCGAGATAATAGAATCCCAAAAATAATATTGCCTTCAAAGCGGGATAATATAATGATTTGGATAAATTATCTTTATGCGGATCTTAGGATTATTGTAATGATGGATTATAATGTCTTTAACGCTGGGGGGTAATTAATTAAGATTGATTATAATGACTTTAAGGGTAATGAGTGATTTTAATGCCCTCGAGCGGAAAACAATTATATTGATTGGAAATAATGCCTACATTGTAGAAAAACTTGTAATAATTGAAGATAATACCCTTACAAAGGGGATGATGAATAAGGAACAAATCCAACCATAATGGTAAGGATTCAAAGTAACCACAAACCTAGTGACATGATGAACTTCAAATGGTTATACTATGTATTAGGAAAATATTGATGATGTGTAGTAATCAAGCTTTCTCTATGTGTTAAATATCATAAATTGTATAATATTTATTCTATGAAATTATTGTGTTCCACAGGTTATTTGCATAAGCCTTCTCAGTTGTGATCCGATCATCTTTTCTTCATTACTTTGTAAAGACGTAATAGGTAATGAAGCACTTTTTGGCATGTAAATATTTGTAATGTTGATAATTAAGTGATTTTAACTCCTAGGTAGTATGGTTGGTAAATCAACTTTTGATTTTCTTCTAACATTTAGTTATGTTGTATTTGAAATCCTATATGGCTTGTGTAGTATGCTATTTTATGGAAAGAATAAGATTATGTATGTGTATTGATGAGTAATGAGCTTAAGGCCACTATGGAAGATTATTCAATATTGAGCAATATATTGATGGGATGTTATTATGATTATACTGCAGAAATTAACATACGATAGTTTTTGGGTAGTGTCCCGTGTAGAGGAGATGTTGCTGAAATTTTATTAAATAACTAAAAATATTATTAAAATAAAATAGTTCTTGCATGATGACAAGAACAACTAGTAAACAAACAAGATATTGGTTCTTAAGGATGGAAGGGTGAAACAAGTTATGTAAAAGAAAAAAGAAAAAGAAAAAGAAAATATTTGCTCATTTTCATGATAATGAATCAATAAAACTCAATTATCGAATAACTCAATGTTGAAGAACCAAAATTAAAAAAAAAAATGAGTCAACCTGGGTTAACTCGCAAACCCTGTAACTAGAGGCACAAAATCGAGATAACCAAATAAAAAAAAGAAAAAAAACACGAAGACTAATTTCCAATAAATTAAATATTGAAAGATAAAATTAAAATAAATAAATTTTTAAAAAAGAACAAAAAAAAGTCAATTCGCATTAACCTTTGAATCGGTGACTCTGGTCATGAACTCTAAACTAATTTCACAACAACTAAAAAAAACATTTGGGTCAACCTGGGTTAGCCCATAAACCCGGTGAACACGGGTACAAGATCAGGATAACCCAATAGAAAAAGAAGAAAAAAAAAGTAGGAAGACCAATTTCAAATAAATTAACTATTTAAGAATGAAATTGAGATAAATTAATTTAAAGAAAGAAAAAAAATCAACCCACATTAACCTTTAAACCAGTGACTCTAGTCATGAACTCAAAACCAATTCCATAGAAGACACCGTAAAAAATAATAAAGAAAAACTAAAAAAAAAGATAAAAAATAAAATAAATTTTATCTTTTAAAAAAGAAAAAAATGCAAGCCAACCCGTGCAAACCTTCTAAACCTGACATAATCTCTAAAACTCACAACTCATGAAATCATTGTCCTAGGTTTAATCAAGAAACTTAACTTCCTACTAATTTAATTTTGAAGGATGAAATCGTGAAAACAAATATCAATTTAAAAAACTTCCTTGAAAAAAATGATAGCAATAAAAACAATAGGGATTAGATTTGATAGAAAAAAAACTATAGAGGATAAAATTGTAAAACAAAATCTAAAAAATGATCCAAAAAAATAAATAGCAATAAAAAAGCGCCGACTAAATTTTAAAAATTAAAAAATGAAAGGGGATGAAATTGAAAAAAATTGTAATTTTATAGCTTATTAAGAAAAAAAAATAGTGATCGAAAGTATAGGGAACAAATTTGAAAGATTAAAAAATAAAATGGGTGAAATTAAAAAATATTTATAATTTTATAACTTATTCAAAATATAAAAAAATAATAATTAAAAGAATTTAGACCAAAAATAAAGGAAAAATAAATTGAAAGGAGTGGTATGGAATTTTGAAGCAATTGATGCCGAATTCAAGATTGAGAGAGAAAAAATTCTAAGGGGTAGCTCAACTGGTCAGGTCTTGGATTTACTTTCCAATGGTTACGACTTCGAGTCTTCTCAGAGCCATTAAAAGGTTATATGGTCGTTAACTTTATAGTCCGTGAAATTAGTTGAGGTGCGCGTAATTAAACTGACCCATACAACCACGTTAATAAATAAAAAATTAAAAAAGAGAAGAAGAAAAAAATGATCATCACGCTCAATTATCAACCGACAAAACTGAAGCATATTGGACATGAGTAAAGATGAGGTATTTGAAATACTAATGAAGTTTACTACATATGTATTGAGCTTATGTTTGTATAATTTGGAACTCATGGCACTATATATTGAAGGTTATTTTGTGAAGGTTAAATTTTCACGAAGAAACTCTAAGAATTAATTCATCTCCGATGAAGTACTTCGTTGGCGAAAATTACTCCCGGAAGCTGACTCTCCTCTTCATCTTCTTCCTCGTCGTGGGAGGGCTGTGAGATATGGAGAGGCTCCATGCTATGGGAAGATGGTGCTGTGTCAGTGACAAGGTCGAAGTTGGAGGTGAAACTGCTCATGTTGATGAAGTTAGTGGAAGCTGAGGAATTGTTTGAGTAGGCTGGTTGTAGCATTGCAACATGGTGCTGCTGCTGAAGGGCATTTGCCATGGCAAACCGACTGTTTATCAGTTGAGTTTGGACCACTGAAAGCTCAGCTTGCAGTGATGCCACCTGCAAAAGGGAGGACATGGGAGAACCAGATAGGTGAAGAGTACTCAAGAGAAATGAAATTTGATCCTCTCTGTTCAACTGGGCAGAAAAAAAAACAAATAAAAAAAAGAGACGTTGTTTGGGAGTAGCATAGTTTTTTTTTTTTTTTTTTTTTTAATAAAGGGAATTGGATGATGATTATTATAAATAGATAGCTACAAAAGTCAAGTCAAAATATTGATAGCATATCTCTCTAACGCTCCGCTTCTGTTTCTTCAAAACGTATACAATGAATTATCATGCTACACTAGCATTAATCACGTGTTCTTCACTAATTTATTTATTAATGTAAATATATTTAGAGATAAATATTGTCCATGTAATTAAATCTAAATTAGAGGTATATACATGCATATATATAGGAACTAGAACTTTGAAATTATTGTAAAACCTGCTGTTGCAAAGCGAGAATGGTCGAGACACAACCGTAAACCGGGTCGGATAGCCTTGCTTGAGCCTCATAAGATATCGTGACGATCGCCTCATGCCTTCGGTTCAGAGGAATATGCAGCAAGAGCTTGGACACATTGCTAGCACCAAAAACCTTGTGAACTGCCGCGAACCGAGCTGCTCCCTGGTCGGAACCAAAGTGAGGTGCAAATATGCACCCACTAATGCATTTCCTCCTCAGAAATTTGCATGCGCCACAAGGAGATGCCGGGGTCGGTGCCAGTTCAGACACCGGCTGGGACTCATCTGACATGGGAGTGGCACGCTTACCGATTCCCTTTCTTCGAGTTTCGGACATGGCATCGCCGAGTGGCTCAGTCATTAGAGATTTAGGGTAGAAAAAAGAGAGTGATCAGAGATAGCAAAAGAGAAAGGTGGTGGGTTTGGTGTTTATATGTGGAAACAAAATGGATGGGGGACGCGTTAGTCTCGTGATGGGGCTAGCAAGGTGAATGTGGGAACCTTCTTTGTTTCTTTTCTTTCCTTTTTCATATATTTTTCGTTTCTTATGTCATGGTCTACATTACGTAATACACATTTATGTATTTGTACATTCAATTGCATTTTTCTAGTAATTTCATGTCATTGGTTTGATTCACATGAATAGGTACATGTAATAGTTCTTCGTGTTAATACTTGTGATCTACACGTTTATGTATGAGTATTTGAAAATTTAATAGCAATTGTTTTTTAAAATGTTTTTTACTTAAAAATATATTAAAATAATATTTTTATATTTTTAAAAATTATTTTTGACATTAACAGATCAAAATGATTTAAAAATATAAAAAAATAATTTTAAATAAAAAAAATTAATTTTTTAAAAAATACAACTTCAACTATATTCTTAAATACACATATTATATAAAAATAATAATAAAAAAAGACGATATGGTTGGTGAAGGGAATGAGAAGGGTATGGTTGGTGGTGTGAGAAGCACGTGCAAATGGAGAATAAGAACAAGTTATAGGGATTCATATTAGATGGTTATTAGGTGTAATAATTAATTAGGATATAAATCATCAATTTGATAGGGATTTTAAGAGAGAGAGCTTTGTAATGAAATGATATTAAAATGGTAAATAATGTTTGTGTGTTCAGCTTGAAGAAGGTTGTCTTCGAGGGAAGCCACAAGATTTGTGCTGCCCGTGGCGTGTGGGATGATAGGTGAAGCTTAAAGGACCAGACGTACATGGATATCATATGCAGCATGAGAGGAAACACAGCTCCTGCTGTATGATTTTAATTCTTTACTATATAAAGAAAGAAATTGTTTTGCCTTTTCTTTTTCTTTTTCTTTTTTAATTGTCATTATTAAGATCCTTCATGAAAGAAAGCAACATATCTATGATCATGCCTGGCAGAAGTTGTTGTCAACGAGAAGAGTTTTCCTAGTAATGGACTGGCAAATATATTTGCAAACCCATACAGCATATTCACTGACTCAGTGATCACAGGAACCTGAATCTTTCCCCCTCCATGCATCATCAACCAATGTATTATAAGGAAAATGCAAAGAGCTACTTCTGGTTCTGAAGCAGATATGCATCTGCAAGATAATATACCATATTTATTTGCAATGTGGGATTTGAAATTAGATGATCTAAAAGAATCCTTGTATTCTTGCTGAGTATTTTCTGCTCATTAATGGCTGATGCATCTGCAAGCCAAGCAACTACTTTGGTCAAGAGGCAAAGCGAAAATTCTATAAACTGGACAGGATAACATGTAGGAGAACACAGATGCAAACTAGTTTTACTATTATAACACAACAGTCAAAAGTAAGAGAATACATTATGTTGGAGGAATGATTCGGTAAAAATGAACCACGGGCCTTTTCTTGCAAAAAAGATTTTTGTTATCACTTCCTCGGATTTAAGTGTGTTCTGAAGGCAAGGTACCAAAACAACAAGAGCTGCCACAAAAACATTGCAAGCCCTTGGACCTGACCCTGATTTCCCCATAGCTAAATGTGAGCTCTTCACCTTCTTTTATGTTTCTAGAAGCAAAGAAACAAAGGCGAGGCAGCAAAGATCCTGTGTGTCTCACTAGTACCGTTGTTAGATTACCGCCATCACAAGAATGGTTAATGAATCGCGCAACATTTCCAGTTCTTGTGGCATCAATATTTATCCTCAAGCAAGCTTTCCCTGATGGAAGATGCTCTCTCACGACCAAGAGAGCAGAAGAGAATTGGCCACTAGATGCAAGCTCATCATAGATTTGTTGCCGCCTTCTTGCTTCTTCAGTCGTTAAAAGTTCACCTGTTCAAATTCAGAGGAAGTTCATCAAAATCACAATTAAGTCTGAACGATGCAGTTAATACATTACATTTAAACCCCATAGCACAGCAGAGAGAATCTCACGCAATCAGTTATTACCAAAAACATACACAAAAACCAGTAAATGGAAAAGTATGTGCAACAAAATGAAAAACAACCAAGGAATATGAGAAGGATTTTTTAAAAACAATAGCTATTTCAATGGGATGGATATTAGACGATACCTCAGTTATTTAAATGAAGTGTTTCATTTGCTATTTTGATATAGATATTGTCCAGTTAAAAGATACAAGAGCAATAAATTGCACAAACACAGATATTGGCAGCTTTAAGGGGGATAGATGTATCATTATTTTATGAGATGAACAACACAATCATACGACAAGTGAACATGTTTGCAGTTTCTATTTTGTCAAAGTATATCCAAATGATAAAACACACAAACATCAAATAGGTCTTTGATTATTTAAATTTCCATTATCAAGCTAGTTCATAATCTACAAATATGACCAATAATGTTTTTTCTCTTTCAGCTATTCTCTCAAATGTGTTCTCGTTAATAATCTAGCCTATATTGCACTCTCAACAAGAGCAGCGCTTCTTACATAGTCCCTATGTTTCTAACACTTGCATTTTGTAAATTGCAGGGGTTTGTTCTTTAAACAGTTACCTAACAGACTAACACCAATAGTCCAACAAAAAGAAAAACATCATAGTAACATAATATGAGTGCCAAGAACATCCATATTTTAGGGCAAACGTGATTCCTTATGTTCAAAAGTAATCATATTTTGTTAATGGGAGAAGAAATTACCAGCATACTCGCAGATGAACTGGCCTTGACAAATCATTTGATCAGCAAACAAACCCCAACCCTTCTTGCCATCTCTCACGATCTTCAACTTCACCAAAACCCCTCTCTGAGTCAACCGATTGCTACACTCCAACCCACACCCACAACCCGGTCCACACTCGGTCATTATCCCCATTTCCTCCAACCCCCAAAATTCCCACCCTGTCCCACCCTCTTCGCACCCTTCACAATCACACCCACACACACCCTTCCCTGACTCACCCATAACACGGCGCGGAGTCGCCAATTCCGAATCACACCCACGTAAAACCTCCCAGGACTCATTCAATTTGCAAGCTGAGCCACTATGGTGTCGACCCAGAGAGTCACGATCGAGTTGTGAGCCCCAAGGCTGGCGAAGTGGGGATTGGGAGGGAAGGAGTTGAGAAGGGGTGTAGAGGAAATAGGCATAAGGGTGTTGGTTATTGGGGTTGAGAAATGGGATAAGGTGGTTCTCTAAGAATCTGGAGGCGTCGAGGGTTCGCTGGAGAGTGATGGATTTAGAGATTTGAGAAAGGGTTTTGCAGGTTGAAGAAATGTTGGCTAGTTCAAGTGGGGTTAGCCATGGCAGGATTAGGTCTGCGCATTGGATTAGAGGAGGATCCTTCTTGTTTGATTTATTTGCTGCTGCTGCAGCAGGTTCTTGTTGTTGGCATTGGGGCATTTTGAGGCTGGGTTTGTTGAGCGATCTTGAACTCAATATTAAATCACTTGCAATCACGAATAAAAGTAAAAAAAAAAAAGAGTTCAGTTGAAAGATGCCACAGTTTTTTTTTTTTTTTAAAAAAAACTAAACTAAAGTAAAACATAAAAAAAATTAATTTTTTTTATTTTAAATTAATTTTATTTTAATATTTTCAGATATTTTAACATATTAATATTAAAAATAACTTTAATATATTTTCAAATAAAAAATTACTTTAAAAAAAAACCATTATTATATTTTCAAACATCAAAATAAATTTACTATTCACTATAATAATAAAATAATAAAATGTCAAGTAGGCTGTTTTCGGGATAGTGCTAACCTTCCTAGAATATAAGTCCCTTTAAAAAATTAATTGTCTTTGTATATGTGATGTATTGATATTTTCACACCATGTATTTATTATTAAAAAATTGTTGAGGGGTATAATTTTATTTTGCATCTTTTTAAACCGAGTGAAATTGATCTATTGTCTTAGAATACAAAAAATTATACAATTAATAA
>Ga0307517_10007750_pt1 | contig 15571 bp, 10 predicted proteins | sample 23_EM_MG_FD_194515 | JGI IMG/M metagenome (GOLD analysis project Ga0307517, IMG submission 194515) | Populus trichocarpa ectomycorrhiza microbial communities from riparian zone in the Pacific Northwest, United States - 23_EM | ecosystem: Host-associated > Plants > Roots > Unclassified | place...
CCCCCCCGGCTCCACAGTCCTCATCTGAAGCACCAGGTGTTCTAAAAATTCTTGAATCCTCCTGAATTCATTTTAACAACGTTACGAAATCATGTCAGACCACTATCAGGGTATTGTCCCCTTCTTTTTTCGACATTTCAATTAAATTTTGTGTTTATTAAATTGTATTGAGCCGGTATTTCCAGGTCAGTTTTTGCCTGTAAACTAATTTCATTTTTTTCCAGTCCACTGCAGATCATCCACACTAAAATTGAAAAAAAAGAACCCTTGGCAACTGAATTTTTGTTATCTGTTTCCTATTGATTTTCTTGGAAACAGCATGCTTGAGTGCTTACATTTGTCTTTTGTTTCCTGGTATCAGGGGATTAATCCAGCTTGTCAACCTAGTCAAGCCATCTACTATTTGTACCCAAATCCTTCACTTGCTAAATCTCTTTCGACTTGAGAATGTATTTAACATAGTACAGTGACACAAGTTTTAGTATTTGTGAAAAACATGAAAGCAATTTAACATGCCTGACCGATTTTGTGCATTTATTGATGCTAACATATTTATAGTTTTGAGTTTATTGATTTCAACCTTCGTGTGCTTGTGATGCCTCTCCTCTGCTTCTTGATATTTATCTTTGCTAGTTTGAGCTTCATGATTTGTTGCAGTTTATTTTTTTTATAATTATAAAAATCTCATGACCCGTGTCATGGGTTTGATGGATTAACTTGATTAACTCAATTTTTTTTAATTGATATTTTTTTTCAATTTCATATTTCAACATTAAGTTGATTAGGAATTAGATTTTATGATTTGTTTCAGTTTACTTTCTATAAGGTTATTCTGATCTTATAACCTGAATCAAGTGTTTTGCAAGTTAATCTGAGTAGACTTGGATCATTTTTTATGTCATTTTTTACATTATTTTTCTTAATAAATCATTCAACAATAAATTAATTGAGAATTAAGCTTTATAATTTGTTTCGATTTATTTTCTATAATGTTATTTCAATCTAATAACCCAATTAGCGAGTTTGGATGGTTAACCTGAGTTGACCCAAGTTTTTTTTGTTTACTTTCTATGAGATTATCTTTGTCTTATGACGCGGGTCATGGTTTCAGCGAGTTAACCCGGGTTGACTTATGTTATTTTTTGTGTTCTTTTTTTAATTGATTTTTTTCAATTTCATATATCATTCAACATTGAGTTTATTGAAAATTAAGCTTCATGATTTGTTTTGATTTACTTTTTATATGATTATCTTGGTCTCATGACTCGAGTCGTGGGTTTTGTAGGTTAACTCAGTCCTTTTTTTTGTCTTTTTTTTTAAGTATTATTTTTTTCAATTTCTTCATTCAATATTGAGTTGTTTAGGAATTGCGCATCATAATTGTTTTTATTTTTTTTATATAGGATTATCATGGTCTTATGACCTGGGTTATAAATTTAGCAAGTTAACCTAAGTTGATCCGAGTCAATCCAATTTGTTGTCTTCTCAATATATATATATATATATATATATATATATATATATATATATATATATATAATGACATTCTTGATTTTTTTAATCAATTTATATTTTTACAAGTTATCCGAATTATATTTGAAGTCACCAAGTTGACGTGTATCAGATCAACCCTACACGATCTAAAAAATTTTCTACTAGAAAAGTGCTAGCAACACCTAAATATTTTTTTATTGAAAAAAAATGATCTAATTCACAACATAACAAGAACCAATAATCTAGTTATTATACAACTAAAAAACCTGAGGTGAGGTTCATTGTTCATATATGAACAATGAATCTAGCACCTCTTGCTATTTTTTTTTAATTTTTGTTTTAAAAAATAAATTTGCAATTTATAAAACATCATGATATTATGTTGCTACTAGATTCTATAAGTGTTTGTTATTTTTTATTATTGAATATAAGATAGTTTTAGAAAATACAAAGTTGAATCAAGAATTTTTAAATTTGATCAAATAAAATTGATTTATTAATAATATTAAAAAAATCCTCCTAGCCTAGACATTTACTTTTTACATTCAATTTTTTTTTTTTATCTCACAATATGTAGCGTAGTGCCAGAAATAACAAAGTATATACTAAATTGGTTGATAACAAATCCATTAGTCTATATTTTTAAATTAAAGTTGATGTACATTCAAGTATGTAAATCCTCACGTGTACATATGCATATACGGATGTACGTATATCTCTCAAACAACAATAAAACATGAGACTTCATGGATGATATAGTGGTTTTAATTTAATAGCTCAGAAAACCAAGAGAAAGTAATTAATTGAGCGGAGCTTAAATATATATTATCATCAAATTTCATAAATTAATTAATTAAGAGTCCGGAACATTTCTTGATTGAGCAAAGTATAGTGTGTGTGTTTAATTACGATACTACAAGCTTAATTTTAGACAGTCTTCAAATAAAGATGCATCGTTGTACTGTCTCACGCTTCTTTCTTTTTCTCTGGGAGTCTGGGACCTTTTTGTACTGTTCTCTGAAGCTCCGGGACACCTGCCTTGCCTGAAGTTCTGAGGTGTAAGACGTTAGGGCCAAGTAGCCATGCAAACGGAACAACGGGCTAAAGAAATCTTGCCTGCCATCTCCCTTATGTGTCACTCACTCGGTACCCTTTCTCATCTACAAATACCACCACCTCCCAGTCGCCACTTCACCTCAATCCACTAGCAATAAACAGCCTGTATCTACACCATCCATGGACAAAACTTATTTCCTGCTCTCTTTATCTCTTTTTCTTGTTCTCTTCCATGGCTCCCTAGGTCGTAGAGCTGATCGCCCATGTCAGCAGCAGCAACAAGGCCAGTGCCAGCTTGATAGGCTTAACGCCCTCAGGCCTGATGACCGCATTAAGTGTGAAGCTGGTGTGATTGAGTCCTGGGATCCCAACCATGATCAGTTTCAATGTGCTGGTGTAGCCGTTGTCAGAAGGACAATTGAACCCAATGGCCTTTTATTGCCATCCTATACCAATGCTCCTCAACTGGTGTACATTGTCCAAGGTAATCAATTACCTCTACTTCATTAAACATGATGTTTTTGGTTTGTCTATGTTTTAGTACCAATAATTAAGATTATCAGCTGATCTGTGTATGGTTCTTTTTTTCAGGTAAGGTCTTGACCGGGACCTTGATGCCTGGATGTCCTGAAACATTCCAAGAATCTCAAGAATCGCGAGGACAAGGCAGCCGCAGGTTTCAAGACCAGCACCAGAAGGTTCGTCAATTCCGCGAGGGTGATGTCATTGCTTTACCCGCTGGAGTTGCCCACTGGTTCTTCAACGAGGGCAATGAGCCTGTTGTTGCTGTTTCTGTCATTGATGTTGCTCATAGTGCCAACCAGCTTGATGTCCTGAGCCCTAGAGTAAGATTGATCATTCATTTGTATCTACGGTAAACTTGATCCACTGGATAATTTTTCGACGACGAGAGGTATTGACAATATTCCTATGATTTTGTAATAGAATTTCTATCTAGCTGGTAACCCAGAGGACGAGTTCCGGCAAGTAGAAGACCAGCCACGCCGCCATGGCGAGCAGCAAACAGGACGGGAATCATATCGCGGGCATGGCCAGCAACAATGCAACAACGTTTTCTGTGGAATGGACACAAGGTTCCTTGCTGAAGCTTTCAATATTAATGAACAAGTAGCAAGGAGGCTTCAGGGTGAGAGTGACAGGAGGGGCAACATTGTGAGGGTGAAAGGTGGACTTCAGATCGTCAGGCCACCCAGTTTGAGACAAGAGGAACAAATTCAACAACAACGACCTGGAGAACAATTCAATGGCTTGGAGGAGACCATGTGCACAATGAGGATTGGAGAGAACATCGGTGATCCGTCACGTGCTGATGTGTTCACCCCAGAAGCTGGCCGCATTAGCACTGTCAATAGCCACAACCTCCCAATCCTCCGATACATCCAACTCAGTGCAGAGAGAGGCGTTCTTTACAATGTAAGTGTGTAATTAACATCCTTGCCAAAAAAAATCTGCATCTCAATTTCAAGATAATAATAATAATAATAATTCGTGTTTGCAATGTTCGCTCACAATACAGGAAGCTATGATGGTGCCACATTGGAACCTAAACGCTCATAGCATAATGTATGCGATCAGGGGTCAAGCACGGATTCAGGTGGTGGATCACAGTGGTCGAACTGTCTTTGATGGCGAAATGCGCGAGGGACAAGTCTTGACCGTGCCACAAAATTTCGCCGTTGTGAAACGGGCTGAGCAAAACAGGTTCGAATGGGTTTCCTTCAAGACCAATGACAATGCCATGATCTCTCCTCTTGCTGGTCGCACCTCGGCTATCCGTGCCATGCCAGCCGAAGTTCTTGCCAATGCCTTCAGAATCTCAGTAGAAGAAGCTAGGAGGATCAAGTTTGAAAGGCAGGAAACCACTTTGGTTAGCCTCAGGTCGTCTCGATCTGGAAGCTGGGCTGAGGCATAGATGAGTATAGATGGGGTACTGTTGTTTAATGTGATGCTGCATGCAGGCAGTATCTTTTTATGAAGAAAAAATAACTCATTCAAGGGTCGAAAATAAAAAAGGGACTTTGAGGTCTCTTGTTCTGTTGAGTGTGCATCTCCTTTGTAACAGCTACTACTGCTCGAGCCCTTGTACAATTGAGTAATGAAGTACTGTAATTAGCCCTCCTCTGGAGCTGTGTTTCTTCTTCTTCTTCTTCTTCTTCTTCTTCTCGTTATGATCTGTTTTATGCTTCCGCACGTCATGTAAACGCGGTAGGTTTTGGTATAGCTATAGCCATAACTATTCTGAAGAAGAAACTTTAATATATCAGTTATAATTAATAACTATACCGTAAGAGAGAACAATTTTGAAATGAACTGGTATTGGTTTTTTAAGAATGTTTTACCCTGTCATATACCTGGAATTAATTGATTTTAAGGCATTATGGGATATAAATTTTCATTTATGTGGTGGCATTGACCGAAAGTTTCTACTCCTTATTGGAGAAATTAATGAAATCGAAAAAAATTAAAAAAAGTAAAGTAAAAAAACCAATTAATTAAGGTATAGAATGGTGAAGATAGTTTTTTTTTTAATATAATGTTTATATTAATGAATCCAAAAATATATTTAAAATTATAGTTATTGAACAAAATAATAAATCTATCAACAAATTACATATTATACTAATTATTTTAGTACTAAATTAAAGAAATCAAAACACATATTAATTATTCAAATTCATATTCTAGTAAATATAGATATATATACCACTAACTTAATTAAACATGAGTACGATTATTAAAATAAAAAAGATGAGGGAATTTTACTGTAATTTTTTCACATAATGCTATTTATTATTATAGTATTTTTTTTCCTTCATTTATTTTTCCAATATATGTTTTTTTAAATTTCAATTTTATTCTCCAACGTTATATTTATTAGAGATTAAACTTCATAATTTTTTTAATTTAATTTTTATGAGGTTATCTTAGTCTCAAGATCATTGGTTTGATGAGTTGACTCGATTAACTTGAGTTTTTTCTTTTCTTTTAATTGATTTTTTTCTCAAATTTATTATTCAACATTTGGTTAATTAGTAATTAGGCTTTGTGATTTGTTTCGATTTTTTTTTTAATGATGTAATCCTTGTCTCATGAATCGAGTCACGAGTTTGGTGGCTTAACCCAGGTTGACTCGAGTTAGTTTTTATGTCATTTTTTAATTTTAATTTTATCTTTTAACATTATGTTTTATTACGGATTGAACTTTATAATTGTTTTCAATTTACTTTTTATGATGTTATCGCAGTCTCATTATGACTCGAACCATATGTTTGGCGAGTTAACTCTGCTGGCTCGAATTCCCCCCTTTCCTAATCGACTTTTTTTTACAAAAAAAATTCATCATTCAACATTAGGATGATGATAATTAGGCTTCTTTATTTGTTTTGTTTTGTTTTTTTATGAGATTATCCATGTCTCATGACCCAGGTCACATGATTGACAAGTTAACTCGGGTTGACTCGATTTGTTTTTTATGTCCTTTTTTTATTTGAATATTTCAACTCTTGATTGATTGAGAATAAGATTTCATAATTTATTTTAATTTGATTTCTACTGGGTTACTCCAATCTCATGACTCAAGTCGCTGGTTTGGTTAGTTAACCCGGGTTTACTCGAGTTTTTTTTAATTGATTTTTTTTTTAATCTTGTCATTCAACATTGAGTTTATTGAAAATCATGTTTCATATTTTGTTTTAATTTGATTTTTATATGGTTATCATGGTTTCATGACCCAACATACAAGTTAGTAGGTTATCTCGAATCAATCTAATATATTACTGTCTCAATATTTAAAAAAATCACTTAAATATTTATTTTGAGATAAATCATATTTTTATTTAATTAAAAAAATTAATATATTACCTTTTTAATTTATATTTCTTTCTCATGATTAATTAAAACATTCCATATTAAAACAACTATAATTTTTATATGTTTTTTAAAACTTATTTTTTCAAAGCCCACAAAAGCTACCAGTGTCCGACACACACACAATACACACCACCACACACAAAAGTAAAGGGCAATCTTGTACATATGCAAATGCTTCCGTTTACTTTTTATTTTTTCGAAACACGAAGACAGACCTGTCCAGAAAAACACAGCTACATTTCAAGCAACAGACACTGGTCTCATTTTTGAAATCGTAGGAAACTCAGATCCCAGATAAAGACATCACAGGAAACAATGGAAGCTTAGCATATTTGTAACAATGTTGAGCTCAGCGATGGGTAAGTCTTTTCTGCTTAGTCGACTCGTTCTCATCATCTTTGTTGCCCACTTTGCAGCTTCAAAGGTAGTGGCTACAAGACCTGGTTTTCTCTACACAAGAACCAGAGGAAGATGCACTCCCCAGTAAGTCCTCTCTGCCCACTTTACGTATGATGTTGTATTGTGATGTATAAAGGATGTCGAATGAGTAACTGAGTGGACCCGGATCTGACTCAGGTTCTGGAGCAGCAGGAGAGAGGCATGGCCTAGGATGGTCCCACAGAGATCAACAGTGTCAAAGGTGTTTGGATCAGGAGTTTTTGAAAGGTACAGATCGGATGTGACTTTGCTGGAATCAACGGGTAGGAATGACGATGAGAATGCATTTGCTGGGTTGTTGAAGCAGGCGAGTGCAGCCCTGCTCAACACTTATGCTAGAAAGGGGTTTCCTTATTCCGCTTGGGAAGTGAAGACTCTGTTTATACAGGCATTGGTCTCCAAAGAGGCTGCAGCTACACAAGCCAAACAGTTCTCCATTGCCAACGAAGCTTGTAATTGATTAAAGTTATGGGCACTAAACTAGTTTCGATTTTCCGTTTTCTTGTGACTAATCCTTTTGTGTGTTTCTTGAGCCCTTGTGTCTCTATGTTATTGCCTAGAAGTAAAGATTTTGCCGTTGGGAAATTTAGTTTGCTTGGATCTTGTCAGTTGGATCGTTGCCCAACTTGGATTGAATGTGAATCGTCATGATGCGATTCAATACTCACACTGGTTATCGAATCTGATCCAGTTTAGCAAATCAATTTGATAACTCATCATCCATCCAAAACTTAGCGCCTGTTTGGGTATTGCGTTTCGAAAATGGAAAATATTATTTTAATATATTTTTTTTATTAAAAAAACACTTAAAAAACAATCAATTCCACGATTTTAAAATTTTAAAAATGAAAAAATTAATCCAGTAACCGACAAATAAATCTGTAGCCCAAATTTTAGGCCGGATCAGACAGGACCCGGATCTAATAACTATAACACTAACCATGGTTATGTTATTTTTCTTTTTAGTTGAGAGTTGGAGCCACCAATTTTTTTCCGGACCCGCAGTCTGAAGTCTGAACCGAGTAGTTGGGCCCTAGGGCACAGTTTGGTTAAAACTCATCAACTAACCCAAACAGACTCCAAGATAATCTGACCTTTTACCCAAGCAAACCCTTTCCCTTCTCTCTCTGTAGGCAGCACAGCAGCTACATACAAACACACGTTAGGGCAGGAAAAAAAAAAAAAAACACCGCTACCGTTGCTGGTTTGTTTCTTACGAAACAAAAACTAACCATCTCCTCCTCCTCCTCCTTCTCCTTCCTTTTTGTGGAAAGATCTTATTTTGTTGAAGGTGACAAAAAAAAAACCACCGATTTTTCTCGAGAAAAAATCTTCACGTCTTCCTCTCTTAAATGGCGAGCAGGAAGCTTGTTCGAGATCTCTTCCTCTCAAGACAGCCCCTGTTCCTTCGCCTGACTTCTAAGCAGGTTATTTTCCAAGAAAATATCTCCCTTTCTTTCATTCTGTATTGGGTACTAATTGCAATCTTCTGTGGATTTCGGGTTTCGATTCGGTGCGGTAGGTTTCAGGCAGGAGACTACAGGTGCTATCAAATCATGGGTGCACGTATTATGGCTACCGTCGATTCAGTGTCTTCAATGAATTCTCCAACAAAGTTAAAGGAGAAGCTGACAGGTAAATTCTTGGTATTTTTTTCTTAGTTATTAAGTTATAAAAAATCATGCTTTGGGTATAAATCTGCTTTGTGGTTGATTTTGTGTGCAGAAATCAAGAATTTAAGCAGTCAGTGAAGGAACTAAAGGAAAAAGCAGAGGAGCTTAAAGGGGCGAAAGAGGAGCTCAAAGTAAGGTATGTGTGCCTTTAGAAGAGAGTGTTAATGACTTGTGTGTTATTAATTAGCTTTAATTAATAGTTAATAGGCTGAGACATACCGTTGTATGTCAAGGGAGGGCCTGAGATGATGAAATGGCGAATGCAGAACAAAGCAGACAACTGAGCAGCTGTACAAGCATGTAGATGGCGTTTGGACGGAAGCTGAAGCTACTGCGAAAAAGGTGTGATTCATATTGAGCTTTAGATGGTGTTGATTATAGACTCATTTCTGCGAAACGGTTTTTCAAATTTTGCAAGAGAGATTATTTTTTCCTTTTCCGTTCAGAGGGTCTTGAAATCAACCTATTGGTCAGATGGGTGGATAGTGGGGTTGGTTTCTGATGTGTCTGAACTGGAGAACTTAGCATTACTCGGTTTGTAATAATAGCACCCGTGTTAGTTGGATATAGTTTATTAGCAATTGTGTGTTGTTTGTAGGTTTCTGCCAATGTTAAAGAAAAGATTTCGGCTGCCACAGAAGAGGTGTGATTGCCTTTTAAATTACCAGCCTTTTCTTGGGTTACATGGTTTTGGAGTAATTGCCATGAAGGGATTATTTATTTTGTCTTGGGTGATCCAGGTCAAAGAAACATTTGGGATTGGAAAAGAGTCATCAGAGTCTGCTGGTACGTCGGCTAAAGATGGTGCTGGTGCTGAAGAAGGTACAAAGGCCTCAACTGGTGAAGAAGCAGACAAGCAGACTGGAACTGGTGATACAGCAGAATCATTTTTTGGAAAGTTTAAATCAAGAATTCCTTCTTCAAATGTATCTTCAGCCTACCAGAAATTGAAAGAGGCAAGGGTCAGTGAAATGATGAAGAAAGGATATGATGTTGTGAAGGATGAGTTATATGGCAATACCAATAAGAGAAAGCACCTGGAGCATACTCCTCCTCCTGCCTTCAGCGGTGAAATAAGTACAAAAACTGACGTTGTTGTTCTACCTTCAAAACAGTCTCGATGGAGTAAAAAATGGGAGGCATTCAGAGAAAAGGTGATTTTGTTAATGCTGCATTGAATTTCTGGACAAAATAAAGCAACTTATTTTATATCTTCTTGCTTCTTTGCTGAGATGACAATGTTTCCTGCTCTTGTAAACCCAGATGCAAGGTCATCCTTTATTCAAGCGCTTTTCTGGCCTCAGTGAACCTGTCGTGACAAAGGGTCAAGAGGTCTGATCTTCTTCATCTATTTCAATTTTGGTTCTTGAGGTGTTAGTTCATTGTCTCCCTCAAATCTTTGTTGTAACTTCCCTTTTGGGTTGAAATTCCCAGATTGCAGAGGACATGCGGGAAAGATGGGAGACAAGTGATAGTCCCATTGTTATCAAAATTCAGGAGTATGATTCTCTCCCCCTCCTGTTGTGGCCATGCTAGAGATGATAAATACTTACAGAGTTGTTCACAAAACATTTTATCTTGATGACAGTGTCAGTGACTCCATCTTTCAAGAAAGTGATGCCGCAGCGTCATTCAAGGAAATACGTCGTAAAGATCCGTATGATGAAATGAGCTTTGATTTTTCATTTCATAAACTAATGTCTGCATTCCAACAACTTCCAATTGACCAACTCTTTTCCCCCTTGAATGTGTTTGCACCAGATCATTTTCTTTGATGGATTTTGTGGCAGAAGTTCAGGAAGCTGTTAGACCTGTCCTTAATGCATATATTAAGGTGAGTACGAAGTGTTGGTTCCCCATGACTCTCCCCCTTGTGCCTGTTTAAGTCCTTGAAATTCTCTCTCACTAGCAACTAATAAATGCTCTCTATGTACAGGGGGATATAGATACTCTGAAGAAGTACTGCACCCCCGAAGTGATTAATCGGTGTGAAGCAGAGCATAAGGCATTTCAGGCCCATGGTATATTTTTTGATAACAAGGTAACAAGTTTGATTTTGAAATACTTTCTTTGTGGTGCAATGTTAGAGGCCTTCAGTGGAATGCCATGTTGTTTTGAGCTTAGTTTTTCCTTTACCTGCCGAAGAATGTCTTATTCTTCCAGTGGGTTTGCTCATTCCTCCTTAATATTTTCTTTTAGCCATAGGTAAAGAATATGTTTTTCATTTCAGTTATTGTAATTTTAAAGGTATTTAGATGCTTCTGCTAAGCATAATTATCCTCTTAATTCTCTTACAGTTATGTGTTCAAATGAGTCAGCATACTTAATAGTTAGTTCATCACAATGCCACTTCAGTTTAGACTGTGGCACTGTGCTAATATATAACTGTTCTTAGTATTACCATATAAGGAATTAAATAAAGAAGAAACTTTGAAAGGGTATGTTGAAACTCTCACCACGGTGTGTGATCATCTAATATTTGATGGAGTTTGCTACATTTTCAACCTTTTTGTAAGTTCTTTGAATAACTGAGATTAGAAAATGGCCAGGCCTTTAATGGGATAAATATATTTCTAAAAGTTGGAAAAGAAATTGTTGTTGTCACAATCAAAATCTACAATTCTAGGTGTAAGGATGCAGAGGTAGGTATCTGTCAATATCATGGTTGCTGAATCCGATTTCATCATTAGCATCATAAATGTGTGCCTGAGTTGGTGGTGTACATGCAAGCATGCATGTCATGAATGCGTTATGTGTGCCATGGTATATGATGCCAGAATTTGTGTTTCTTCTTGTTCTCAAATTGCTTTATGTGGTCAGATGAATCATCATTGTCCCAAATTTAATTGTCCTTGTGAAAAATGCACAGCTTTTGAGGAAATGAAAAAAATTAATTGTTTTGTCACTAGCTTATTATTCCATTTTTTACCCCTAATTATATTCTTATCTTTATCAAGGAAATGATAAAGGACAATAATGGAAAGTAGAGTATCTATTAGATTTTTACTTTTAAAGTGGACATTTAAATTGGGACTGGCAAAAAGGAAAGTAGGATTCTTATGTAGGAACCAAGGGAGTAGTAGTTAAAATTATTACATTGCCACTTCAAGCTAGACTGTTGCAGTATGCTGTGTTTAACTGTTTCTAGAATTACTCAATCATGAGTACAAAGAATGAAGATACAATGAAGTTATGACACTTACCCACAGTACATCTAATGTTGTTGGATTTTGCTACATTTTACAATTGTTTGATGGGTTTCTTGAGTAATTTGAGACCAAAAACAGCTAGGCTTTTGATGGGCTAAATATGTTTCTCAAAGTTGGGAAATAACTCCTTGTTGTCATATTCACAATCTGACTTGTAGGTATTGGATGCAGAGTAGCTATTTGTATATTAGTTCTTAGATGGAATGTTCCAATATGACAAGTTAATAAAACACACCCCTATGGTTGGTGCAGATTCTACATATAACTGATGTGGAAGTAAGAGAGACCAAAATGATGGGAACCTCCCCAATAATCATTGTCGTGGTATGCCTCCTTTCTGGGTAACTTCGTTGCAAGTATTCATTGATTTTCTGGTTACTGATGGCCATGTTTCCTGGAGTAACTGCAGTTCCAGACACAGCAAGTGCATTGTGTACGCGATCGACATGGTGCAATAACAGAAGGGGGTCAGGTAAACACAAACCACCTTCTTCTTTGTATTTCCCTTTTCCTTTTAACCTAACATATATTTTGATTTCTCAAAACTTCCAGTTTTATTGATTGAAATCAAATAGTAGGAATGGCTCCCTACGGCAAATATCATACTCTTAAACTTTTCCTTTATGAAAGCAAAATGCCCAAGAGACAATGTAATAGTTTCTTGCTACATTATGTGCCCAAATCCAGACATGGTTATAAAAAAATAACAAAAGTCATGCTAACTGAATGTCATAACTCCTTTTTCTTAGAACATTGATCTACATTTTGGTCATGGATTGTCTGTGGGAGTCCAAGATCCAACCACCAGCTATGAGAGACATAGGAACACAAATCCAGCCAGGTCTTCTTTTGTTATTATTGAGGTCAAAAAACCATGGCAATGCCTGAGACTTTTTCAAAAAATGAGGACAGTCTAGAAAATAAATTAAATTACTCAAACTCTCTCCCCCGAGAGGCAAAAACTAGATATTCACTGAAAAAGGAACTAGAAAACAAGGTGGCAGGCTTCCAAAGATAGAGAACTACCCCTACTTGGCAGCCTCCCACCATAAAAATGGTGAGAGAGCGAGAACCTTGTTGGAGAGAGATGTGGGGGAGAGGTTTGACCAAATTAAATAATTATTAATAAATATGATTTTTTTATGATTGCAAACTTTCAAGAAAAATGCATGGTATTTGACATTTAAACCCTTTCCTACTGTATATTTCCTGTCTGGTCCGGTTTGCCATTTATGCATTTTAAAGCATGAATAGGTAGGTTATATCCATTGTTGCAAAAGCCTCAAAGTTAAGTTTTGGAAAAGGCCCACAAAAGAGGAGACTTTACCAGATGGTACCAGTCAAGAGTGTGTTTACTTGAGCTGAGAGCATAAAATTGGTCTTGACATAACTGAGATGGCAAAGGCCAATTGATGCCTTGTAATTCTTTCGTCCGTAGTAAGCTACTTCAGCTAAGCTAGGGACAAAGGTCAATGTGGGACTACATACCTTGTGGATCGAAAAAGAGGAGGAAAACAGTTCATCTCCTTGCAGATCAAGGTCCTCATTCTCGACAAGGATTACCTTAATCTATCCTTGCATCAGTTTTTGGTTGACTTGTTGCTTGGGAACATTTTGATTATTTCCTTTTTGTGTCTCATTTAAACTCGGCTTGTTTCTCTGGTGTGACCATACGTGGCTTACACAGTTGCCTTGTGGAATGAGCTTTTTTTTTGTTTTTTTAATATGGTTTAGAATATGATAGCATGTTAGTTCCTTCAACTTCTCTGTCCAAGAATATGGACACCACTTCCTTTTTAGTCCCTGCTTGCAAAAATTTCCAACATATTCTGTGCTATTCATGGCTATCGTATTCGTAGGATACAATCCATACTGTATATTATGCGTGGGCCATGCGGCAAGTAGATGCAGAAGAACTTGGAGGAGGTGCAATCTACCCAATATGGAAGCTAATGGAAATGCAACAGCTTGGAGTTCAAACCCTCATCTAGTTTTTATATTTTCAAGTTATTAATGGATAATGTACAATTAGAATTTGCTGGATTTTTTTTTTCAATTTTGTTTTTTTTTTTTTTGGTTCTGAAAACTTTGAGGGTTTTCATGTAGCCTCGGAAAGCTTAGCTAGTATTTATTTTTCATTCGATCAAATAATGAAATCATTAACAATCGGACCTTCTGTAAAAACCACAACATTTCTTTAATGGATATGAAATGGCAAGCAATGCCACTTCAGATAAAAAGGTTCGCAGCATCTCGAATACACAGCAAGGTTGAATCATAAGGCTGCCGCATTTCATTGATCGTAACTTTGCTCAGCCTTAGCTTATGGGATCTTCTCCAACTCGACATGGATTATCCAAGTAGTGGCCGAGGTAGATGCAATTTTTGGAATTAGACAGTAATTGAACAAAATTCTGTCAAGACGAGGATTCCTTGCTGAAAATCCAAATCAATTCCTCATTGGTGAAATTTATTCGCCAGCTTATTAAGGAGGATTCATTCTAACACGTTGGCAAGGATGCTGGTGTAGATAGCAATGTTAAGGCTGACCAAGATTTCTCATTGAGTTCCACCACTAACAAGTACATGCCGTAGCAAGTTCATTCCTTTACGGTGCTCACTATTGAATGCATTTGATTTTTAAAGAAGTGGCCAGGGAAAAAAAAAGTTTTTCGGTAAAAATTGCTTAATGCTCGATTGAAAATGGATTAGTTTTCGGTGCATGACCGAGACCAAATAGCAGCTAGATTCACCTTCCTAGGTAAAGAGAGAGATTTGCAGTTTCCCACCTCGTCTTTGCTTTCTCTGCTTGTCAGAGTCTCACAGAAACAGAGGAACCAAACCAGCCAGTGCTCATTGAACTGCCTTGCAATCGTCCTTCAACTTTCTGTAATGATCTAAACTGGTTCCTAACAATGAATAAGTAGATACTCTGTCCTCGGAGGAAAAAAGAAATCTACATGAAAAGGGAATCTTCGTGGGAGTACCAGCAAGAGTGCTGCCTGTTGGCATGTGTGTTTCGGAGCTGTGCATCCAGAAGAGATATATCGGCTTCCGATGACTCCTGCGGCCTGTAAATTAGCACCAGGAGCTATGCTGCCCAAGTTCTAGTACTGACATTCGAGTTTCAATTGTGTGAATCGTCAAATGCATATCCTGCCTCGTTTGTTTTTATAAGAAAGTTCTCTGACCAAAATATCTATCCAAATATTTTTTTATCTATAAACTTCGAAAGAAAAATATTCAAGCTAAAAAAATCTAAATATCCAACTCCCACCTAACACCATGTTAATTTACTTAGTTTTTTTTTTAAATTCTTTTTGGAAGGTTTTATATTCATTTTTATATTTACAGCATTTATAATATTTTGAATAAAAAATTATTCTATTTGGGAATTTTAGTAATTACCCCTTACCTTTTATTTCCCTTTAATGGTGGACTTAAACAAAACACCTTTTGGAAAAGAGAGAGAGAGAGAGAGAGAGAGACAAAGGGTGTTGATTTGGACCATTTGAATGATGGAATGTCATTCGTGATAAGCCATATGCACTCTAGCGTCCATTTGCGAAGGCTGGAGTTTGGTGATGCCATGAGAATATTCTATCTGCGTTAAGTTTCAGAATATATATATTAAATACAAGTTATTTAAAAATATATAATTTTTTATAATTTTTTTGAAATATTATATTATTTAAAATTAATAAAATCAAATAATAATCTAAAACTTTTAATAAGTAATTAAAACAAAAACAATAATTCATAATATTCATTACAATGTTAACATCCGAACTTTAAATAAAATAGTATAAT
>Ga0307517_10007751_pt1 | contig 15569 bp, 14 predicted proteins | sample 23_EM_MG_FD_194515 | JGI IMG/M metagenome (GOLD analysis project Ga0307517, IMG submission 194515) | Populus trichocarpa ectomycorrhiza microbial communities from riparian zone in the Pacific Northwest, United States - 23_EM | ecosystem: Host-associated > Plants > Roots > Unclassified | place...
GAGGGCGCTTCTCGCCTCTGGGGAACCCCGTGAGGGCTTTTACAATTCCAGCTAACGACCCAACCAACGTATTATGCGTTAACTATATAAGCCATAAGCATGGAGTGCAACGGATATCGCGATATTTACATACGGTAGACGCATAACTCAGCTTCGACAGAGATCGAATCGTTGCCTTTGCCTGTTCGTCGTACTTCTCAATAGCGTCCATCATTAGTTGACTTTCGGGAGTCCCAATACCGGCAAGAGCTGCTGAAATCTTCCCGATTTCTAAGTAATTATCTGTCAAATCCCTGACTCAAAGGCAGAGTATATCTTGGATATCTTACCAACTCTGTTTCTCACCATCTCACTGGGGTCAGGAAGTACGTTCGCTACCGGTTGAAGTGTGTGGAGCTCCCAGCTCGTCAGTACCGATGGAATATGTGTTTTTGTGTATGGAGGGCAAACATCCGCCCATTTCGCCATCTTGACTAGGGCCGGCGAAGAGCTGGGATCCCTGCAGAAGTCCGGTGATAATTCGTTTAGCTTCGAGACACCAAGTGCAAAGAGAAAGGCAACAAAAGCCAAAGGGTGGAGCGCCCAGTGCCGATTCATGGATGATGAGTTCAGTTCGTAGGGGGACGGTTTGGAAAGGAGGACTCTCTATTGTCTTTGATTTGGGTCTCGAGATCAGGGAAGCACGAGGAGAACATGCACTGCAGAACCACACGCATGCATGCGCAAGTAGCTGAAGTAATCCCCGGAAGATGCGTGTATTTAATGTTGTACGTGAATCGATGATGTGAGGTCGGTGTGAAGAGTCCAATTCTTATTCCCAGGTCGTAACCATCCCTTGAATGAATTGACGATGCAGAGTCCTCGAGTAAGTACACAGACAATCCCATCAGCCACCCCATCCGAACGGTAGGTTTGGCTGTTGAAAGTTCAAAGGAGACTTTGGCCCTTTTGCTTTTGACGCCCATGACTTTCTTGAGCGGGCCTATACACGGAGTCAACTTCCCAACACGAGACGTGGAACGGAGGTTCAGTATCTCCGCTCCATTGATTGTGCATGTATGGCAACACCCCCCGAATGGCACTGATGACGAACAGACATGGGGCCCGGGAATATTCGCAAATCCCTCTCCACCAAAACTCCCATTATTTAGCGCACTACAGCCATGCTCTCTGTCGTCAAGAACGCGCTCAGGCCTACCCTTTCCCGTGCTTTCGGCGCCGGGAAAGCCTTCAAACACACCCTACCCCCTTTGCCTTACGCTTACAACGTAAGTTGTTGGTTTGCCAATGACTTGGATGTTTCTCATTTTTGCCTGCGCTCTTTATGATATTTTCGTCCAATAGGCCCTTGAACCATATATTTCTGAAGAAATCATGACGCTTCACCATACCAAGCACCACCAAGCATATGTTAACGGACTGAATGCGGCCGAAGAGAGCTATGCGGCCACCGATTCCACAGCAAAGAAAATTTCTCTCCAAAGTGCCCTGAAGTTCAACGGCGGTGGTGAGTACAGTGCCTTGTTTTCAAGATAATGGATATGAAACCATGCGGTAGGACATATCAATCACTCCCTCTTCTGGAAGAACCTTGCCCCTGCTGGTGAGGTTGGAGGAAAGCTTCCATCAGGTGGCTGTTTAGAGAAAGCCCTTGTGAAGGACTTTGGAAGCGTGGAGGACTTCAAGAAAAAGATGAACGCCCTGACAGGTGCGATCCAGGGAAGTGGATGGGGTTGGCTTGTATGTTCCGTTTTTCGAAGGTGCTTAAATGTATTGCTTATTTATTGTTCGTATATCACAGGGATATGACGCGTCTTCGGGCAAACTCGAGGTCGTGACCACTGCCAACCAAGACCCTCTCCTCTGTATGCCCCTCCTTTTTCATGTCGTTTGTTTTCAAGCTCATTGTTCGGTTTCAAGCTCACGTCCCCATCATTGGCATTGATATCTGGGAACATGTGAGCCACATTTCCTTTCTGTTTCCTTTTTTATTTATTTACAGCACGTGCTTACCTCGATACATCCTAGGCCTTCTACCTGCAGGCGAGTTAACGGATGTTAAAATTCTTATTTACATTGCTAACTTGAAGATCCACATTTTAGTACAAGAATGTCAAACCCGATGTGAGTTCTTTCCGCATTCAGCTTTTTTTTGGCTCAAAATATAAACATTGATTGTCACCACAGTATCTGTCCGCAATCTGGAACGTGATCAACTTCGAAGAGGCGGAGAGACGATTCGTAGAGGCCTCGAAGTAACGGCGAGATCCCTGATCGTCCAATGTGCTTTGGTATTAATATCAACAAAACAATTACATCGTCATTTCTGTTTATAAAATACTAAACTTTCAATCAGAAGAACGCTGCGGACTCCACTTGATGGAACATGATTATGGATCGTCCTGCCGGGCGCAAATTTGACGTCATAGGGCAAACCGGCTGAGTTTAAGCAGCGAGGTGTTGGGCTTCCACTGTGCGAAATTTCTACCACTGCAACAGGCTGGACCAAACGTTACGCGCTGAGGCCCAGTTCTTCTCCCCGCCCACAGAACCGATAACTAGGTGCGTCAGCAGCATTTTCAAGTTGAAGAAATTTTGACATTTTATGTAATCCATCCAGATTTGACTTCTTGGTTAAATTAGACCGTTCCGCGATGCTAAAGGTAAGCACTCATGTTATCTCAATGTTAAATACTCAATGTTCAAGCTCAAGGTCGGTTCAAGGTTATTCCTAGCCTGGTTCCGACTGTCGGTTCGCCCCTCGTGCATCAACGGCGTCTTCAAAGTTCCATTCATTCAACCACTCTCAACTACCCTCTTCCTTGTGATCGTAGTGACAACTTGAAGGTCTACCGCTTCGGGTTTTCAAGCTTATTTGAAGGTTCATGCTCAGCGCTTCCTCTCGACCTAATTTAAGACAAACTCCGATCAGTCGCATTGCACAAAGTACGCTACCTCTCTTCAGGCTGTTCATTTCCGTCTTGTCGGATTGAGCACTCTCCTGTTAATGTGATACTGTTCTTAGCTTTGGCAAGACTAAACCGGATCCCCGTGGATGTTTCCCCGGAAGGCTACATCGCATGATTCTGAGGTGTAAGACTCCAATTTTATTTTTATTATTGATGCTATCCCACGACAGAAGGCGCGTTTTTCGATAAATTTATCACCCAGACGGCCCATTCGCGGCAGTTGCTCCAACTGCGAACAAAGACCTTTGTTGCGATAATGCCTCGGGAGAACGACTTATGTAAAGGCTGAAGTCTTCGAGTTAATCTTTGCCATGTGAAACTCCAATCGATATCGAGGCCTGGAGGGTTGCATTCGTACAACTCATTGGGGTGCGCAACGTGATTGAGATCAGCATTTTATCTGACCTTGAACGAACCTGATTTTTGCTATTCGACATCCATACGAATCACAAAGCAGGTGGAGCTTCATTCATAAACCCCTTGGATTTTCTCGGCCGTTGTCAATTTGCCTTTCTTATATTTGGACCTTATGTGATAATCCTTCACAATTTTTTTCTCTCCTCGGAGTCGTTTATGATAAGACGATATAACTTTTTTTGGGAACCTGATTTGCTACATAGTGTGTGAGCGTTTACGTTACTTGTCTTTGGATTCTGGTGTAGGGATTTGATTGGGAAGCAAATACACGCTTCTTGGTAGTAGGTATGATTAACAGCGTGGCCGTGAGATGCCAGTAAGGTTGTGGGGGTACGTCCAACAAGTTCATCAGTACCATTTTAGCTCTACTTCGTAATCGTGTCGAACAAACTATATCGCTCTGCATCCGTCAAGGGCTCGTGACGTCTTTATCCAACAGTTGAGTATTCCTGTTTGGGGAGCTCCCCAGGTACTCTACGTTGACCATATTTTTTTTTGTCCCAATCCATTTTGAATTCATTCAAACAGGGGCAGTTCAATATTCGGCGCATCGGATCAAAGCGTCAAACCTTGACACAATCGCCACGTTCTTGGGTCTTGTGAAAAGGCGGGTGATCTCCCAGAAGTCTGGCGCTTCGGAATATCTGTATCCGATAAACGGGAATCTGGCGCAGCTTGTCTCAGTCTTTGACTGGTCAACGTCAACCTTTCACGAAGTTGCGGAAAAGTGTAAATGTGGGGCTTGCACTGTGAGTATGCGTTGTAATTTGGGTTTGCTTTTAGCTTTTTCGTCGCTAATAAAGGGTGAGCAGATTCTTCGCGCGAGCCCAGCAGGCACCCCCCAACACCACGGTAGCTTTGTTCTCGGTCTATTCGTTCAAATCGCTCCTAGATCTCGTCGTCCTCATTAAACGTTGCAATATGTATTCCCGATACCCACTCCAAACGCAGCCTTCCACGTCCCACCCCCAGATAATCCCTCCGAATACAAGGTCGCGCTATGCTGAACCTTCATCGGGACCGCAATTGAATGAAGGGGAACATGAACGCGGAACCGATCTTATTGGCCAGCCCATTCATTTCTCCACGGGACAATATTCTGGCCGGACGATTCGAATGGAACTTCAAGAAATACAAAAGGCAGAGCTTGGGAGAAAGTGAGTGCTGTAGCTTTTTACGTTCTGAAACTCTGAGCTCAAGGTTTGATGGTAGATATGCGAGAGTAGATCGCCGGCCACTTGACCCGCCGCCAGTTGTCTTGCTCAAGATGTACGAGGTCGAAAATGTGGGCACCGCTAGACAAGTCGAAACGGAGATTGCATACGAGTTGAGTCAACCATCTCCGAAGTCCCCGACGCATGCTAATGCGAATCCAATTCAATTCGATCTGCTCGCAGCAGTGATATCCAGGTGCTTGGGTTGCTCTGCACCGTCGATTTGTTTCCAGTACCTGGACCGGAGGCAGTTCTCTTTCCGTCTGGTCACGATCGCCGCAAGTCTATGTCTGCATCATCGACGGAGACATGTTTCTGCCTTACCTCTTCTCCACCAACATCGAGCATCCCACACACGCATTCGTCTCCCCAAGAATCGTCTCTGCCGTCTGTATCTCCACCTAGGACCCCGCCGATCCATTTTTCCGGGTACATCGTCCCCGAGGAGAGCCGCTCAGATGCCGTCCATTATGTTGGGGACTTCCCAATAAAAGAAAGCTCCAAAATGACGCAAGCCCTCGTTGGAGCGACCTTCATACAACCTGCCATTGTGGATTACCAAGGCAGCAAAGCTATTGTTTTTGCATTTGCGGTTCGTGGTGTGAACTCGTCTCTGACTTCTTTGGTCAATAAATGATGAGTGCCTTTCAGGATCTGGCGGTGAAAATCGAAGGTTCTTTTATTCTGCGTTATCGCGTGTTCGATATCTATGCTAGAACGCATCGTTCCGACGATCTTGCTATCACCGCCGAGACGTATGGGGGCACTTTTCGTGTGTACTCCACCAAGGAGTTTCCTGGGCTGTCTGCGTCAACGGAGTTGACCAAGGTTGGTGTTTTTTAATTCTTCGGGTGATTGAATCTTATTGTTTTGTCAGCATTTGGCGCGCTGGGGATTGCGCCTTAATATTCGCGAATCTGAGAGGAGGAGGAAGCGTCCAGCTTCAGGAGGGAGGAGTCTGACTCCAGAATAGTATGTTACTACCGTTTAGCGTTCTATTTTGAGTTTGTACTCATCCCACATCCATAGTGACGGTTGACTCACATGATTCCTCTTTTTTTTTTTTCACACTTCACGCTTTTTTCCTTTAACGCATCTCATGATCCCTATTTTCCGATTGTCTGCACGCGCTGGATTTTATTATAACCATGCACCACCATCTTTGCTGTCGACGCTTTCCATTTCTTATCATTCCATCATCCCACTTTTCTCATCCAACCCAGCCCTTTGACAAGGGTTATTATGCTGTATTATGCTTACGGCCTGGCCGCACGGGTTCTGTGTCTAGATCAGGGCTGGAACCCATGCACCACCTATCTTTTGCAGTCGACGCTTTTTCCATTTCTCATCAATCCATCATCATCTCACTTTTCTCATCCAACTCAACCCTTTGACTAGGGTTATTATGCTGTATTATGCTTACGGCCTGGTGGTCTAAATCAGGGCTGGTGTCCATTAGACTCGAGTGACAGAACGATAACGAATGTTACTTTGATTTTCATGTGTGTTTGAACGTGAATTTCTGAGTCCTATTCCGAGTTTTTATATATTTTGGCCACGACGTGTCGCGTGGTGTCATCCCGCTCCCATAACCTATTTCAGGATGTACGCGCCTCGTGAGCTTCCGTCGGCATATATATATATTATCAAACGCAATTGAATCCAGTCCATGAGGTACCCGCAGTCGACGCGTTCGCATGCGTCGTATGTATACAGTATATTATGCCCGACATTCCCTCTTTAAATTATGCTTCCATGTCGCCAATCTGGAGGCCCCGATAAGGCCCTGATCTGGATATATTGTTCGCGGAGTTGGTGATTTTTTGGAATGAGTTAGTCTGGGTTGGACATGGGTGGGTGGGATGCGTTTTTTTTTTTTGGTGGGTTCGATGATGGGTGTCAGACCCTGGTGCGTGGTCCCGGAGTTTGGCTGCGGGGTGGTGTGGGGTGTTGTTGGTGTGGTAACCCCCGAGTGTGCCCGTATGAGTATTTGTAATGAGGTTGGTTGGAGGTTGGTGTACATGTTGAAGTAATTGTGGATGATCAATTTTGAATTTATAAGCTTTTTCAGGTGGGCGGCTGTAGATATTCTCTGGGTTATTTCTTTCTGACTCTGGGCGATATGAGTAATCTCCAATGAGATGACAAGATGCCACTTGCCTTGATCTCACTTATTTCCTTATCGAGTAGAAATGACCCATGCGAATAATGATGATCTATTGTCCCTGTATCTAACACAGCAGCATGGCGCAGTGGTAGCGCGCGGGGCCCATAACCCCGAGGTCACTCGATCGAAACGAGTTGCTGCTATAATAAACGCGTTCAATTGAATTTTTTGATTCCCAAAACTTCTATGTGTACTCTTCCAAAAGAAAATTGGGGCTGTTCCATCGTCAGTTATATATGTCCGTATGTACAATTACAATTTCCCAGTGGGCTCTTTTAGAATTTAGTTACTGAATATGCACCCAAGATTTGTGGACGACCACTTCCTCCACGCAACAATGATTTGCAGAACGCACAGAAACACAAGGACATCCTGTAACGACGAGAATAAATTTTCTTAACGCCATATGTAGTCTTCGCGGCTCAATTCCTTCCTCGGCGAAGTCGCCCGCATAAAGATTGCAGCGCCAGAGGCCGTCTTTGAATCAAAATTTTACTCGGAGAACGTCCACCGCAAGACACAGCCCAGGTAGCTCGCTGAGCGCCGGGATTCGCATTGTAGGAGAGATGGGGCCGTGGAGCTTCTTCGGCGTTCCCCAGATGGAGCCGTGTTGCCTTTCACTCGGTCTTGACAAAATTCCGTCGCGTGCGAAATGAGCGTTGGTTTTCGGTTGGACGATGATACGGGGAGGCGGGCGGAGGGTTTGTAAGACGCACATGTGCACGCACTGGCGACAGTCTTAGATAACAGGGTTCTTATCAGCACGAAATGAGAGACCAGCACAACGGCGGACATTTCGACAGTCGACTAGACGGAGGTGAGGCAGTTGATCCCCGTCTGTGAGTTCCCACTGTCAAGTTTTAAGAAAGGCTAAACTTGATTCAAGTATGATAAGATGTTAATAAAACATGTTTTTTGAAAAAAAGAGGCTAGGCCGACATTGTGAGATAAGGCGTCGATGTCATGGAAACCTCCTTTGGGTAAAGTTGGAAGCGTGTGATGAGTGATGGCGCACACTAGTCTTTACAGCGAAAATGGACTAGGCTTGTCGCCGTGCCGCGTTGAGCAAAGTGGCTTGATTTTTACCAAGCGTTTTTTCCGTGGACAGTGGACAGGCCATGCGGATAAGAGATAACGAGTGCCCCGATTCGTTGGGGGATGGGTTGCGGACACCGCCACCGCACTTGTTGTCCGTAAGTAATCGCGTGACTGTCCCGCAAAGGACTGGTGAGGGGATGGCGCCCATCTCTCGATGGGCAACGGGCTGGGGAAAGTGAGAAATAATTAGGAGAATGAAAGGAGGACGGGAATGGCCGAAAGCGGAGATTGAAGGTGGGGGAATGGTTTACTCGTGTTTCGTCATTGCCACCGTTCGGTTGCTCCTCTCCTCCTCCTTCTTCCCTCCCCAATGCCTGCTGCCCGTCCCGGGCCCGCGTCCCAGGAGGGCTATCCGTCGTCGTCACCGTCCCTCGATGCCCACTCAAACGACCCTTTCAACTCCGCCAACAGGCGCTATTATGATAACGAGTCTGACCATGTTGAATATACAAGGCGTGACTACCGCGAGACCTACGCCTCAGACACCAGCAACACCCCAGGCAACGACTATGACAACAATGGCAACTACGAATATCGTGAGTGCCGCCCTCTCTTGGTCTCCACTTCTCTTGTCTCATTCTTGGCTCATCTCCACCGCAGCCCTTCAAGACACCGACTCCGATCCCGATGTGTACCAACGTCCAGCACCGTCATCAGAGTCGCTAGGGCCCCCTCCAGGTGGTCGCATGGGCTATCCCGACTCATCGACTCCAACCTTCATGGACTACGGAGGACCGGCCGGCGCACGGGAAGCCTATCCTGCTTGGAGTGCAGAGCGCCAAATCCCGCTCTCCAAGGAGGAGATAGAAGACATCTTTCTCGATTTGACGCAAAAGTTTGGTTTCCAGAGGGACTCGATGCGGAACATGGTTCGTTTCTTTGTCTCTTGGCCCCCCATGTTCAATTCCCGTGCTTGCCAAGCAATTCGGTTCCTGGCACTTTCAACTGCGACGTTTCTTGGGGGCTTTGTAATTCTAAAACCATCATTATACTGACAATGTGTTCTGTCTTCTAGTTCGATTTTTTGATGCAACTTCTCGACAGCCGGGCGTCACGCATGTCACCAAATCAGGCTTTGCTCAGTCTGCATGCTGACTATATCGGTGGTCACAACGCCAACTATCGCAAATGGTATTTTGCCGCCCAACTCGATCTGGACGATGCCATCGGTCAAACACAGAACCCCGGTCTCAATCGACTCAAGTCCAAGCGAAGCGCCAAGCGTCCTTCCCACGAAAAATCCTTGAGCACCGCACTTGACCGCTGGCGAGAGGCAATGCACAACATGAGCCAGTACGACCGGCTCCGACAGATAGCCCTCTATCTCCTTTGCTGGGGTGAAGCCGCCCAGGTTCGATTCGCTCCCGAATGCCTCTGCTTCATCTTCAAGTGCGCGGACGACTACTATCGATCTCCTGAATGCCAGAATCGTGTCGAGCCGGTCCCCGAGGGCCTGTATTTGCGGGCGGTCACAAAGCCGCTTTACAGATTTATCCGTGATCAGGGATATGAAGTCGTTGATGGGAAATTCGTAAGAAGAGAACGAGACCATCAGGATATTATCGGTTACGACGACGTCAACCAACTCTTTTGGTATCCGGAAGGCATCGCGAGGATCGTTTTAAATGACAAGGTCCGTCAATTCTCTTTAACTTTACGAGAAGGTACTGATTTCTATGCAGATGAGACTTGTGGATGTTCCTGCGGCTCAGAGGTTCATGAAATTTGATCGAATCGATTGGAACCGGGCTTTCTTCAAGACGTATTCCGAAAAGCGCTCCTTTGGTCACCTTCTCGTCAACTTTAACCGAATTTGGGTCATCCACGTTGCCATGTACTACTTTTATACCGCCTTTAATTCGCCTAATATCTATCGGGTCGAGGGCCGCTCATCATCCGCTATGACCTGGTCCGCAGTTGCCCTGGGAGGGGCAGTCGCCACCATTATCATGATTCTCGCCACCGTCGCCGAATTCTCGTATATCCCTACTACTTGGAACAACACATCTCATCTAACTCGTCGCTTAATTTTTTTGTTCATCACTCTCGGTCTTACATGCGGTCCTACATTCTACATCGCCATCGTGGAACACAACGGCACAGGCGGGTCGCTCGCACTCATCCTGGGCATCGTCCAATTCTTCATCTCGGCCATCGCAACGGTTCTCTTCTCCATCATGCCTTCGGGTCGAATGTTCGGCGATCGTGTGGCGGGCAAGTCAAGAAAGTACCTCGCTAGTCAAACCTTCACCGCCAGCTATCCGGCCCTTGAAAAACAGAACCGGATCGGCTCGATCCTGCTCTGGATATTGGTTTTCGGATGCAAGTTTACGGAATCGTATTTCTTCCTCACCACGTCGTTCGGCAAGCCTATTCAAGTGATGGTTGGGATGAAAATCCAGGGATGTACGGATCGGTTCTTTTCGAATGCGCTCTGCACGAACCAGGCGGCGTTTACGCTGACGATCATGTATGTCATGGATTTGGTGCTGTTTTTCCTGGACACCTTCCTGTGGTATATCATTTGGAACACGGTGTTTAGTATTGCGAGGTCGTTCACTCTTGGCCTTTCGATTTGGACGCCGTGGAAGGATATTTACACCCGGTTGCCGAAGAGGATTTACGCAAAGTTGTTGGCGACGCAGGATATGGAGGTCAAGTACAAGCCCAAGGTAATTTATTTCTCCTGTCCTTTTTTCTTCCGAGATGCTTATTCCTTTCCTTTACGCTTCTAGGTTCTTGTTTCGCAAATCTGGAATGCTATCATTATTTCCATGTATCGCGAACACTTGCTCTCTATCGATCACGTCCAAAAGCTCCTTTATCATCAAGTCGACACTGGGGTTGGTGGTCGCCGCAGCCTTCGGGCGCCGCCTTTTTTCATTTCTCAGCATGATAAGGGTTTCAAGGGCGAGTTCTTCCCTGCAGGAAGCGAGGCCGAGCGTCGTATCTCGTTCTTTGCGCAGTCCTTGACAACGAACATTCCCCCGCCTCTGCCGGTCGATGCGATGCCTACGTTCACGGTCCTTACTCCTCATTACAGCGAAAAGGTTCGTTTGTTTTTATTTCTGCTGGGTAACGGTCGCTGATGTTTACTGGGATTTTAGACTCTTCTGTCCCTCCGAGAGATCATTCGTGAAGAAGATCAAAACACCCGTGTTACGCTCCTGGAATACCTCAAGCAGCTGCACCCTGTCGAGTGGGAGAATTTCGTCAAGGATACCAAGATCCTCGCGGAAGAGTCCGCCATGTTCAACGGTGTCAACCCCTTCGCCAACGACGAGAAAGGTCAATCCAAGGTCGACGATCTGCCGTTCTACTTTATCGGTTTCAAGAGCGCCGCACCCGAATTTACCCTTCGAACACGTATCTGGGCCTCGCTTCGCGCTCAGACCTTGTACAGGACGGTTTCCGGCATGATGAATTACTCCAAGGCTATCAAATTGCTTTACCGCGTCGAGAACCCCGAGGTCGTACAACAGTTCGGTGGCAACACTGATAAATTGGAGAGGGAGCTCGAGCGAATGGCAAGGCGCAAGTTCAAGTTTGTCGTTTCGATGCAACGGTTCTCCAAGTTCAACAAGGAGGAGCATGAGAATGCCGAGTTTTTGTTGCGTGCGTACCCGGATTTGCAGATTGCGTATTTGGAGGAGGAGCCGCCGAGGAAGGAAGGGGGTGACCCCAGGATCTTTTCGTCGCTTATCGATGGGCACAGCGAGTTTATACCCGAGACTGGACGTAGGCGACCCAAGTTCCGTATTGAGCTTCCTGGGAACCCGATTCTTGGGGATGGAAAGTCGGATAACCAGAACCACGCGATCATCTTTTATCGTGGGGAGTACCTCCAGCTCATCGACGCCAACCAGGACAACTACCTCGAGGAATGCCTTAAGATCCGGAATGTTCTCGCCGAGTTTGAGGAGTATTCGGTTACGACGCAGAGTCCGTATATGCAGTGGGGCCACAAGGATTTCAAGAGGCCGCCTGTTGCCATCGTCGGTGCGCGCGAGTATATCTTTTCGGAGAACATTGGTATCTTGGGTGATCTGGCTGCTGGGAAGGAACAGACGTTCGGTACGCTCTCGGCGCGGTCGATGGCGTGGATTGGCGGGAAGCTGCATTACGGACACCCGGATTTCCTGAACGCGCTGTACATGACCACCCGCGGCGGTGTGTCCAAGGCGCAAAAGGGGTTGCATCTCAACGAGGATATCTATGCGGGCATGAACGCCTTTGGACGTGGTGGGCGGATCAAGCATACGGAGTATTATCAGTGTGGTAAAGGACGTGATCTTGGGTTTGGGACGATCTTGAATTTCCAGACGAAGATTGGGACGGGGATGGGGGAGCAGTTGTTGAGTCGGGAGTATTATTATCTTGGGACGCAGCTGCCTATCGACCGGTTCTTGACGTTTTATTATGGCCACCCTGGGTTCCAGATCAACAATATGCTGGTTATTTTGTCGGTGCAGCTGTTCATCCTGACCAGTATGTTGGCTTTTTTTTTTTTGTCTTGTTTCTGGTTTCTGATCACGTGTTTTTTTTATTTTTATTTTAGTGGTCTTCATTGGAACTATGAACTCGAATCTTACGATTTGCAAGTACACGCCGTCTGGACAGTTCATTGGTGGCCAAGCGGGATGCTATAACCTCGACCCCGTCTTCGCCTGGATCCAACGCTGCATTATCAGCATTTTCCTGGTCTTCATAATTGCCTTCTTGCCTCTTTTCCTCCAAGGTATATCTTTTCCATTGCACCCTTGTTAAATCATTGCCTAATTACTGTTTATTCACAGAACTCGTTGAACGCGGCACATGGAAAGCGATATCCCGCCTCGCCAAACAATTCGGCTCATTGTCACCGGTCTTCGAAGTGTTCTCGACGCAAATCTACACGCACTCGATCTTCAGCAACTTGACGTTCGGAGGCGCCAGGTACATTGCCACTGGACGTGGATTCGCAACTACTCGGATCTACTTCAGCACCTTGTTTTCGCGATTCGCTGGCCCGAGTATATACCTGGGGATGAGGACGCTGATCATGTTGCTTTATGTGACGTTGACGCTGTGGACGCCGTACCTGATTTACTTTTGGTTTACGGTGTTGTCGTTGTGCATTGCCCCGTTCTGGTTCAACCCGCATCAGTTTGTGTTTTCGGATTTCATCATCGATTATCGGTATGTGTGTCCCTTTTTGGATTTTGAATCGTGTTCTTACCTTGACTTGTACTTTTTAGTGAATTCCTACGATGGATGTCTCGCGGTAACTCGCGATCGCACACCAACTCGTGGATTGGATACTGCCGCCTCTCGCGCACCATGATCACAGGATACAAGAAGAAGAAACTTGGGCACCCATCGGAGAAGCTGTCGGGTGATGTTCCTCGAGCTAGCTGGCGCGCAGTCATTTTCTCGGAGATCCTTTTCCCAACATTCATGGCCATCCTCTTCATCATCGGGTACATGTTCGTCAAGTCGTTCCCAGACTCGGATGGCAACTACCCCCCGAGCCCCCTCGTCCGTATCGCCTTCATCTCCCTTGGACCTATCGTGTGGAACGCTGCGATTCTGTTGGTGCTATTCTTGGTGTCGCTCTTCCTTGGTCCCATGCTCGACCCCATGTTCCCGAAATTCGGCTCTGTGATGGCGTTCATTGCGCATGTCTTTGGTGTTATTGGCATGTTGGGCTTCTTTGAGTTTTTGGTATGTCCGAGGCTGCTTCCTGCAATGTGTTGTCGTTTTATTTATTCCTATTTTTTTAGTGGTTCCTGGAGCTTTGGAACGTATCGCATGCCGTTCTTGGTCTTATCTGCGTGATCGCCATTCAACGTGCCATTCACAAGATTTTGATCGCGGTGTTCCTATCTCGAGAGTTCAAACACGATGAAACGAATCGTGCGTGGTGGACGGGACGATGGTACGGACGTGGGTTGGGTGCGCATGTCATGTCGCAGCCTGCTCGAGAGTTTATCGTCAAGATTATCGAACTGTCGCTCTGGAGTTCTGATCTTCTTCTGGGACATATGCTCTTGTTCATGTTGACGCCCTTCATCCTTATCCCTTACTTTGATCGTTTCCATGCCACTCTACTTTGTGCGTGATCGATCTTTCTATGACGTACCGCCCAGGTTGCTAATTTTCTTCTCTTGCTTCGGTTAGTCTGGCTGCGCCCATCGAAGCAAATCCGTGCGCCGCTGTATTCCATCAAGCAAAAACGGCAACGTCGGTGGATTGTGAGTTATTTTTTTCGTTTTGTATCTCGATATTATTTCCTCATCGCGCCGGTTCAGATCATCAAGTACGGCCTCATCTATGCCTTCATCATCGCCCTCTTTGTCACTCTCATTGCTTTGCGTAAGCGCCTTCTTCAAGTTTTTATGTCTCCATCTGACTTTTTGGTTACCAACACAGCTGTCGCGTTCCGCACTGCCCTAAAATTCAACTGCACTCTTTGTGATACTCTTTGAAAAAAGGACCCGATCTTCATGACCTTGCATAGACAATTCTGCTACGCTGCAACTTCATTACTATTCTTTTTTTTTTGTTTGCTTTTATAATTTCCCTGTCGCCGCCTTTATTTTTTTACATGGTGCAGGGAACGTATTTTTCTCATGGACAACATGCAACTTGTTGGGTAACCAAGAAAAAAAATCGCTCTTTTTTTTTGGTTATCGTGGATCAACTCTTTTCTACCGCAAGGACATTTTAGTGTAACCCATACCATACATATCAAGACAATATGACCATGATCTTTGTCGTTGACGAAATCTCTTTTTTTCCGGAGTGTTTTTTTGGTTTGGTGTTGCGAAGACGTATAGGTTGTTGGCGGGTTTGGTGCTACTGATTTTTCCCCTCTCTTTTTAGGGTGTATCTTGGCTTCTCGTGGATTCGAGGACGAGACGATATGACCAGGATCTTACGATCCTACCCGCAAGCGACGATGCTCAACATGTCCATGTACCTCTGCTGCTTCGATTCGGTCGCGACGTCAGGGCTTTGGTCTGGCCATTGTCACAAAGCAGCGCTCCGGTACAGACGGGTTTTCAAAGTCGGTGACGATGAGTATGAGTGTGACGTGTTGTCAAAGCACCCTCAAGCGAGCCCTTGTCATCTTGATGAATGACGAGGACTCAGGATTACTGTATGTTCTCTGAGCCTTTTCTGTTGAGTCTCAGAGCCTTCGGTAGATACTACCAATTTGGACCAGGTATCATAGACTGCTAACCCACGTTGCCATCTGTTTCTCTATCTCACCTCTTGTAAAAATGGACCCACTTGTAACAGTACAGATACTTGTAGCCTAACTTATTGTTATCTACTTACACTCACTGCAGGTAGCATCCAAGTTTTCAACTAGTGATTGTCGGGCCTTTTCATAAGATAAATCAAGGACCTGTCAGCAAAAAAAAAAAAAAAGTAATCAGTCAGATAAATTGTCAAAGTGGGTATATGCATACATTATCGAATTCAAGCATTTGTATATGCCTACCCGATATAGGGATTATCTCATAGACAGTAGTATTGATGTGATAATTCTTGAACCACACAACAAGAACTCTCCTTTGCATGTCATGTTTGATAGGTGGGGGATTTTTGCCATAAAACCGTAGACGGTTCTTTGGTGAAGAGGAAGGCAGAGATGGGTGGATAAGAATCACTGATCTAGTATATGCCGCCATGTAAGTTACAGCAAGTATCAACATG
>Ga0307517_10007752_pt1 | contig 15567 bp, 7 predicted proteins | sample 23_EM_MG_FD_194515 | JGI IMG/M metagenome (GOLD analysis project Ga0307517, IMG submission 194515) | Populus trichocarpa ectomycorrhiza microbial communities from riparian zone in the Pacific Northwest, United States - 23_EM | ecosystem: Host-associated > Plants > Roots > Unclassified | place...
CTATGTAAATTAAAAAAAATATTCTACATGTTCTCAAATAATATTGTTTGTGAGATTCTTGTGCAAGATGGAATGGGATTTGAAAAAAGTTTTAAATTTTATTCAAATAATCAATGACTATAGTGTTGAGAACAAACATGATTTAACAGAGTAGACATATTTCATGCTATAATATCTAAATTAAAATATTATTGATGAATGGATAATAATTACACTAAGAAACTTCTTATTTAGTTTCAAATCATGCTTTGATCTCAACACTATAGTCATTGATTTTTATTATGACAACATGTAGTTGAAATCAAAACATAATATATATTCTCTATATAAGATAACTTGGTGATTTCAAGTATAAGGATCACTCACACAATTATCACGTGAGCCTTTCTATAGATACTATTGATCTCTCCATATGAAATTATCATGCATGTCAGTTTATAAAACTAATGTTTCTTTTTATAAAGAAAAGAACATAATATATATCAGTCTTAATGGTTCTAATTAATGCATGATCTTAATAGAGTACGACCAAGAATATTTAGGAATAATGTTTTGATGCAATATGAATCTCATAATTATAAATTTATATTTTTTTTGTAAAATATTTTTATGCGATGACTTACACTATGTTAACTGATTGGCTATATATATATAGACACACACTTAAACTTGTTAGTAATATCACTATGTTAATCTTGGAAATAGCATCATAAATTATGCACAGAACTGGCTGCAAGACTCAAAGTCCAACATCGCCTCCGTTTATCTCCCAGTCAAGTTCGGCTATTAGTCCAACTAGCAGGCTTTGAGAAAAGGCGCAAATGGTGGACTGAAACTAGTGAAGACACTGAAACATACAGTGTTTCTCTGAGCCTGAATTCTTTTATCCATGGCTGTAGGGTCAGTAATGATCACTTTGTATCTGTTTAGTGTGACTTTGTGAAGTTGAAATATGCAGCGGACTACTTGAAACACTTTCCAACATCTAACACTGTAGTTGTTGGAGAAAGGACGTGTAAAAGAGCCCCCAGCCCACATCAACTGCTTGAATCTCTCTGTAAAAGGTGCTTCTTGTGCTGTTTGTCCTTCAAAAAATGAGAGCATTGAAAGTTTGAAATAAATTGCTACGTCTGGCTAATATGGCTTTCAGCATACAACTTCTTGTACAATTTCAATTTTTTTTTTTGGATGTCAATTAAAAAGTTACTTGGTATCATCCTTATAACCAGGCTAGTACAATTTCTTTCATTTGTGTAATGCAAGACAAAGTTATTAAACTTAATCTAGAAAATAGCTTCATCATTTTTTTTATATTAATATAGGTGTTCGGACCAGCTTGTGTGTACCTCGACTAATCTCACGGACTCTGAAGTTAACGACTATATAAGCCTCTAGTGGCCCTGAGGTTTATGAGACTCAAACTGGTGACATCTGGAGAGCAAACACAAAGTCTGACCAGTTAAGTTACACCCTTCAGGGTTAACTTCATCATTTCGATAGGCCATATATTAAGTATTATTTATTAAAATGGCTTCATTTTATTCTTTTAAAATAAAAAATTACTTGGCGTTAACTTAACTAAATTTGAATAAAATTTGACTGGTCAACCAAGTCATTTAAAACCTGACTAAATCAATTTTGTATCAGATTCAACTAGAAATTCGATTTAATTTAGGTTTTAAGTTCTAAATTTTTTAGGTTAATATACCACCTATGCTGCATGGTTATCCTAATTACATCTCATTTTGGGCTTTTGGACGACAATTTTCTCATTTGTAACTTAATTTTTTATATAACAAAGTAGTAAATATCTTAATTGCTTGTGACTAATCGTGCTAGGTAATGCCGAAGTTAATAAACCACATAAAATCAATTTATTGGCAAGTCTCTTAGAAAATAAATTAGTTTATTAGACTGTCCTATAAGTAACAAAAAATTTCTAAGTTTTAGAAAATTATTTGATATTGTTATTAAACCCGAATTATCGTGTCAATCTTAACACTTTCTGATTTGACTTTTTATCTAGGTCAGGTTTAAAATCAAATCATGTAGAAAGTCTCTTGAAGTGGCTCAGTCGACTTGGACAATTCAAAAACAAGTCAAACAACTTGTGAAAAAAATCTTAGGACACAATTGAGAAAAAATAAAATTATAAAAATGAAAAAAAAGACTTCCTTCGCTATTTATATGAATCATGATGGAGGTGAGTGACATATCCTAACTATTTTAGTATGTAAGTATAATTTGGGGTACAAGAATGGTGTTTTATATCAAGGCATATTTCAATACCATACAATATTTCATAAAATGTTTACTTTTCTAAAGTGTTTTTAAAATATATTTTAGCAGAAAAATTATTAAACTAATATTTTTTAAGTATTTTTAAATGATTTTAATATACAATTGAAACATACTTTTATAAAATCACTTACCCTATATTACCAAATACACATTCTTAGGCAGCATTAAGTACATTATGATTTTATGGGGTCAACAATGGCCTCTCCAAAATGGAGAGGAAATTGACATTGTCATAACCCAATTCTGGGTTATTCCCCAAAATTTATTTATTTTCAAAATAAAAATTAAAAATTAAAAATAAAATAAAAGCTGGCGACGTGAAGCAAGTAGATAGGGGAAGATTCCAAAAACAAATACATAAAAACCAAGCTGTAATTTTGGAAGAAATTCAAGGCCCAATTGTACCCCATTATGCCCAAAAATGGAGAAAAAAGTGCAAATTCAAGGTCAAATTAAATGATTATTGGACGAATTTGAATAAAAATTAAGCCCAATGACATAATTAAATTTTTAGTAGGCCAATTTGATTTTATCATCGTCCAAGTTAAATTTTAATTATGTTTAAGAATTAATTTGGGTCCAATTGAAGGATATAATTAAGTGCAATGACTTAATTATACTTTAAATGGGTCAAATTAATTTTATTTGGGGTTTAATTGGTGAAAAATTAAGTTTGGGGGCCTAATTTGGGCTTAATTGAGAAGATTGGAATTTTAGGAGACCAAATTTACTTTTTACCAGGTTAATTGATTGAAATCAGGGGCCAAATTACAAGAAAATTGAAGTTTTTTGGTCAATTAGGGGTTAAATTGATAAAATTCACAACCAAAGACCAATCTGCAAAAGAGGCCAAACTATAGGGGCTTAATTGATGAAATTCAAGGGTGAAATTGAAAGTTTAATGGTCAATCAGGGGTTAAATTGCATAAATTCAAGACCAAGGACCAAATCGCAATAGGCGCGTAACTTCGAGGTTCCAATTGAAGTTCATCAGGGGTTTAATCGCATTAAATCAAAAGTTTAAAGTCAATTAGACGTTCAATTGCACAAAACTGAAAGATAAAGGACTACATTGAAGTTGGACAAAACTCCCTAATATAACCCTAAATGGTGTTGTTTGGAATTCAAAAGAACAAAAATAGAAAGAGACCAGGCGACGCGTCGCCTAGTCACTGTTCATTGTCTTCCCCGTGAACGCTGCCCAAGTAATTGTTATGCAGGTGCATTTAATGCTTCGTATGTCCTCCAAAATTGACAACACATGCACCAAAATGGTCACGTGAAATCCCTATATCCGCGAGTATGGTCTGTTCAGGCCTATTAACATCAAAACTGCTCCAATGAATGACCTAAAGTAGCCAACTCGGGCAGCCTTGAACTGTTAGATTTAGCAATTCATGGTACATACTTTGAACCAACGGTTTGGATCTTTCCAATCAAATCAAAGGCTAAATTTTTTCCCCGGTGAAGACAAGATTACCCTCTTCCACCCCTATAAATAGGAGCAGATTTCACGTTCGGGGGGAGGAGAAGATCGAACGCAAAGTTGGCTGAAAACCAACCTTCCCCGCTCAATTTTCCTGCAATTGCTCCTTTCTCTTCTTTCTCTCTCCGCCGTGGCCTTCAGCCACCACCACCCTCATCACCGGCCTTCCCACCATCATCTCCACCACAAGAAGCCATCAAACCATCTCACGTGGTGGTTGCACCGCTTCTCTCTCTCCTCTACAAAACTTTTCTTCTCTGCCACCGTGACCCCAACCAGCAACCACCTTGTCCAGAAGCTTTTGTCCCTCCTAACGGAAGCTAGGGCAGCAACTCTCTCCTCAGCCACTCCAACAGTTCCAACCGCGAGCTTCCCCTCTCCTTTGCAAGCTTTTGCTTCTTCTTCTAGCTGTAACCAGAGTCAGTTGTCAGCCTCACCACCTCTAGTCGCACCATACGCCACCAATCAGGACGCCAACTCCCTCAACGCCAGGTAAGCCTCCCTCTTCTTTTCTTCTTCTTCCTCACTTCTCCGTTACCACTGCATACAAACATTGCAACTTGAATTATAATTCACGTTGCACCATTAGTGCAACTTAGTCACTGGGTTGTGCCAGTGAGTAAGTTACTTTGGGCTGGACCTGTCTTAGCCCAGCCTAGGTGGCTGGGCCGGGTCTAGCCCATCCCTGAAATTAAAAAGAAGAAGAATATGTTGGGCTGAGCTCGGCCCAACTGTTTTGGGCCGAGTTCGGGCCCTCTTTTTTCTGGACTGAGTTTGGCCCAGCTATCTAGGTCGGCCCAGTCCATATATTTTTTAATATAATATATTATATATTATTATTATATTTAAAAAAACAAAAAAAAAATCCAAAAGAAAAAATCAAGGGGCATTTTAAAATATTTGTGATTTTCTCAAATATTTTTCTACCAATTTTGCTTAATATTGGGTTGTATACTTACACTGTAAGATACAAATCCAATATTAAAATACCTGGTTTTCTTCGAAATATTTTCAAAAAAATAAATAAGTTTATTTTTATGCATACGGCCAAATCCTAAAAAATTTCAATGCATATTTTCATTAAAAAATTGCATCTTTCTCGTGTTTTAAAAATATAAAAAATAGATATCATAGCCAGTTTATGATCATCCATTAGGGTTTGGCCAAAATATCAAAAATCTTTTTCCAAATATTTTAGGATCCATATGTAGACTTTAATATTTGTGGGTGTAAAATTACAAGATAAAGTACACCCTCAAGTATTAAGGATACAAGGTGTAAATAAATGCGATGCTAAAATTTAGACTTTAGAACGGTTAGGATTTAACCCAATAAGATAGAAACTTTCTCATGAAGAGAGACCTACCTTGAACCTTAGAAAAAACCAAAGAATAGAAACCTGACTTAGAAAAAAACAATCAAACAACAATACAGCTTACACTAGGTAGGGTGCACTGGGGTGATGCGTTTTTTCCTTTCACAACTAGTCCCTTGCCCAGACTCTCGCAGACTATAGGTTCCTAGTTACCATAATACTAGATGACGACTCCTGAATATTAATTATAATTTTATGATTAAATCCAAAAACCTTTCCAATACAACACCTCACACAAGACGCAAGACAAGAGCCTCCGTCGTTGCCCAATGACGTCGCAGCACGCGCACCCCGCAACAAACATGATATAGCTAAGGTAGAAGTGACAACGAACAATCTAAAAGAAACATGATCTCCAGCTAGACCATGCCTAACACTTTTGAATATATTGTGCAATTAGCAAAGAAAGTAAAAAGATTTGGTAAATTAACAAAGTATCAAAAAGTTTAGATAAAATAGCATTTCTTGAAATATTATATTTCAGAATTGCAATAATTAATTAATATTGTGGTTCTGAAACGCGTTATTTAAGCAATATTGTGTTTTAGAACCGCTACAAATAGAAGTCAAGATTGAGAGAGTTTTGAAATGTACATTAATTAAATGTTGTGTTTCACAACATGACATTAATTAAATTCTAGTTTATCATATGAAAATCCAACAAGTGATTGATGGGTTCCATAGAGAGATGAGAGTTGTTAACGTTATTTTTTAATGAGATAAGAGTTGTGTCTATCTATGTTCTTTGATTTAGAAAGAAATTCAAATTTTATGACATGTCATGTTTTTTAAATACATGTTAAATTGTTAATCACAACAATTATTTTATTGTGTTTGAAAATAACGATATTTAATAAATATCATGCTTCTGAAATATCACAAATTAAAATGGTTCATTTTCATATTTGGTTAAATTGCTAATTTTTTAAATAAAAAAAAAATCAATACTTTGTATGTTTACTGTCGGTAGATTTACTAATACGAAAAATAAAAATTTTACATTGATAAGTCGCTTTCAAGCACTGGTGCCTGCATATCAAACCTCAAAAGCATAGCCATTTTGAAGGATAGCAAGTATCAGATTATAATTAATATAATATTACACTACAAACTTTTATAAAACAAAACTACTTTTTACTTTGAATGTTTACTTTTGAAGGACAGCAAGTACCAGATGCACTGTGGATTTGTTTTTTTTTTTTTTTAATCTTTCCACGTTATCTTCACATGGTTTAAAACCAAATAATTCTTTTTTGATTTGTGTGCTACATTTAGTTTTCAATGTCAAAATAAGTTTTGCTTTTGGATTGATTCTCAATTTTACTTAATCAGATTTTCATATGTCACTTCAAAGAAATTAAAATAACAAACACCAAATTTAATACAGGAACAAAGAGGCAGTTTTTTTTCTTTTTACAGTTCTTGGGGTGCATAAAAATATAGTTTGGTCCCTAGATTTTTTTTACTTTTTTATTTGATGCCTACATTTTGAGTGTTTTGCGTTACAATCCTAAATTTTATTTATTTTGCATTTCAATCCCTAAAATTTGAGAGTTGAGAAAAGGTTGCTAGAAAATTGAAGAGGAGAGAAAGTGGTTAGTCGGTCACATTCCAGTTACCAAAAAAATTAATCTTGATGTTATTGGATTTTTTTTTATTAGAGGAGTGCTATTGAGAAGTTATTGAGCTTCCATCCCATTATAAAACGTACATCAGGTTTAAAAAGATTTTTTTTTCCATATTAAATTTGTGTTTCTTGATCTTTTAAGGGTGTTTTGAAGTTAGAAATTGATTTATTAAGCTTTTTAAGATATTTATTACGTATTTTTAAATGAAAATTGATTTTTTAGGTCTAAAAAACCTCATCCTCACTTTTTAGCCACCTCTCTAGCAACCAAAATCTGAACAAGTAGACTATGTGTTATCTATTTTTTTTTTTTTTAATAAAACAATGAGTGACATTTTGTTTACCCTTGAACATTAAAAAAAAAAAAGAATTAAGCAGGCTAGCCACCTCTTATCATGGTTTTTATTGTAAATTAAATATTCAAATTATTATTTAAATTATTATTTAATTTTGGCATAGTTGGTAAGTAATATTATAGGTTTTTATGGGAATGTGTTTTTTAATTATCATACACCTAACATGCAAATAAAATTAAAAGATCTATCATGAATATTCAATGAAAATGTAATATTTTTTTGTTATTTTTTATATATTTCTTACTTGATTTTATCGCATTAATTAATTTTCTTTTGCTTTAAATTGCCTAAAAAATATTGACATTATTTAATATTTTTTATTATAACTTGATTTTGAAATCATGATAGGTTGTTGTTTAAAAAATAGTGTTTGTGGGAAAAGAACATGCTTTTTTGAAAAAATAAAAAAGATACATTAATAAAAAAAAATGAGGTTTAGATTGAAGATGTATTTTTTTTCCTATTTATTCCTAATGATTGATTTTTTTTTTTACAAACCTTCTTTTTAATTGTAGCTACCTTTTATTCAAGAAATATGCTACTAATAAAAACATATACCATTTTTAAATAAAATTAGGGTTTTTTATGATGGTATTATTGATTGTTTTATGAATAATTATGTATTGACCTAATATGTCGAAATTTTAAAATAATTTGCTCATTGATATTGAATGAGAATGAAATATTTATTGCTTAGCTTTTAATGTAGATATACCATGTAATTTTCTAAGATTTATTATTCTCATATTTGTTTTCATATAGTGTGTCAAAATGATTGATTTATGAGTTTTAAATATTTTTTTTATTGAAACTTGCTTTCACAATTATAATATTTTTTTAAATATTTTCATCAGAATAAAAAAGAGATACGTGAGAAATTCAAGCTTTTGATTAAACAAATATGCATTTTTTTTTTTTTAGTTCAAAATTTCCAATTTTTTTTTTTCATATTGGTGTTGCTTTATATTCAATGAACTGTGTTCTAATAAAAAAAAACTTGCTTTATTGTCAAGACAAATAAAATTTCATGAATAAGAAAAGATAATTTTGACATAAAAAATATATTTGTTCCTCCAAAATTATATTTGTTATCTTTCTTGTAAATGTCTATTTTTATTATCATAAAATTAAATAAAATATATTCCAAAAAAAAAAAGGTTATTGAACCCAGCCAATAACAAGTTGTTTGGGTTAGGCGAATTGGCATGAGTCAATCTAAAATATTTCTTACCATGATTTGTGTCACGAGCTAGGGGAGTTGACCTAAGTCGATTCAAAATATTAGCATTTTGATATTTAAAAAAACCTTAAGATGATATTTTCTTAGAAATTTCTTTTCTTAAAATCAAATTAAGTTTTGACCGGGTTAACCAGGTCACACCAAATCACTCCATCCCAATTTATTTTGAAACGCAACTCAGAGGGTAGTAACCCTGTCAAAAAATTCCCAGCAACAGCACACAAGTAACTAACCAATAAAATATATTAATTGGTGTGTGTTTTATTGTTGCCCTACGCTCATAACACTATAGACGTTGTACAATGTTTTTTTTAATGATCCTTAGAGTTTTTGTATTTTTCAAATTTAGTCCCTATAGTTTTATTTTTATATTTTAGTCCTCATACTTCATTTTCATGGTGTTTTAGTCATTTGGTTCTAAAAAATAAGAGAGGAAGTCATTGAAAAATAATGAAAAAATATATTTTTGTTGGCCATGTTTCAATCACAAAAAATTATTAGAGATGAGGGTTTCAATAAAGGTGTTTTGAGCCTTTCACTACGACAATGACAAAAACATAGATCAAAGCCCGTGAAGTCTTTTTATTTATTTTGATTTTCAGTAGTTGAAGTGACGAGGAGGTGTTTTGGGGGTTGGAAATGTAATTATTGAGATTTCTTAAATATTTTAGGGGTATTTTAAAGTATAAACATGCTGAAAATTGAGTTCTTGCAAATTTGTAGCCGTCAAAGGTGGCAAACAAATTGTTGCAACGTATGTCGTTTGCTGGAATTTTTTATTGAGCACATAACATGTTGTCCGCTCAATTAACAAAAAAGAATAATACTAAGTTTGTTTGCTAGTCCATCCCCAAACACACATGGTCTTTCATTTTTAAGGCCAGTGACACGGGTCTAAGCTTTCTAGGCCCAAAACAATTTTGGTTTTTAATTTAAAATAATTTTTTATTTAAATTAAAAATTACAATTCTAATTTAAAAAATCATTTGATTATGTTATAATTTTTTTAATAAGTTTATATTTTTTATGGTTATAGTTGCAATACTTTTTTAAATAATTATATATGAGCCTAATATTCAAATGAGAATAACATACATATTTTTTAGTGATAATTTTATATGATTTCATGAATTAATTATTCTTTGGTTTTTTATACATCCCCCGTAAAAATTAAGATGAGATGAATTTTTTAGTTTTTCTTAAGCTTAATAAGTTTTTATTTAAAAAAAATTGCTTCTAATAAAAAAAACATGTTTTTTTGTAAAAACAAATAATAATAATAAGAAGAAGAAGAAGAAAATAAGAATGAGAATTTTGCCTCAAGAAATAAATATTTTAACTCTTTAATTTAAATTATTGGGATTCTTGTGAATATTTATTTTAATTTTCTTGGTTTTTTATTAGAAAAATGATTGTTAAAAAAAACATATTAAAATAAAACATAGAAAGATAATTTTACACCCATGGGATGTTGCAGAATAATTTTCAAAACTAATTTTTATTTAATTTTGTGACAACTAAAATAAATATTAAAAAGAATTTGAGGGATTTAATTTTTAAAGAAGAAAATAAAAATTGCTTGAGCCTGACCTCCTAATCTTTTAGAAAAATAAAAATAGTGTAGGTTTAGCCCCCTTGACCCAAAACCTTTTTTAATTTAAAATAAATTTCTATTTAAATTAATAATTACAATACTATTTAAAAAATATTTGATTATGCCTTCCTTTATAATTAAGATTAAATTTTTTATAGCTATTTTTAAAAACTTTTTTAATAATTATATATGAGCTACAACAAATAGTTAAAATAATTGCTAATGAAAAAGATATGTTTTTTTTCAAAAAACAAAAAGTCAGTAACAAGAAAATGAGAGTTTCTTCTCAAGAAATAAATGTTGTCCCTCCTTATTTTAAATTATTTGGATTCTAGCAAATGCTATTTAATAAATAAAGAATTTTGTCTAAAAAAATATACTTCAACAAAAAGGGAGGACTTCAATATAAGAAATGCAATTTTCTCCTCTTAAGAATTTAAATCGTGCAAACTATTACAGGTATTTATTTTAATTACATAAAATTAAATAAAAATTAGCTTTAAGAATTATCATGCGGCATTGCACCATCTAGTAGAATGCCCATTTGGTGTCAGATGGATGGTTCCTGCCTGAGAACCAAAAGTCAAGTCTCTTAACAGTTCGAAAGTGAAAACGAAAGATTACTTGCTTCAATTGAGGAAAGCAAAACTACATTAGTCGAATGTTACTGTATTGAAGATTTGATGAATTCCATCAACGCATCAATTACAGGTATTAAAAGAATGATAATCCCAATAAATTAAACAAAGAAACCCAGGGAGGAGACCAAAATACATGTCAAAATCACCGAAGATTCTTATCGACAGGACTACACAACTAAAGCGCACTCACAAGTCACAACCACAAATCGCACTAACAAGAGGCTCGAACAAGCAATGGTGGATGGCAAGATGTCACAAGGGAAACATCAGCCAAAAACGGACATCAAAGCACAGACGGCCATCAGCAGGGTGAAGAACAGCTTTGATCCGTTACCTGTGATTGATACGGCGAAAGAAATATCTTCTGGCCTGAAATAAGGAAAATGTGCTATCAGGATCACGTCAATCCTATGAGATGATTAGAAGAACGTAAGAAACAAAAGGACAATGGTCTATACTTCTGGAATTTGCCAAGTGCACCACAAAAGAGGGCATTGTCTGGAATAGGCAACTCGGTTTTGTTAGTTTCCTCTGGATTGACAATTCTGACATACGTTTCCTGGCCAAGATACCAGGAGTCAAGGTTTTCAGTTCTGAGGTTCCAGACTCCAACATTGTCAAGCGATACCAAAATTGCTGTCCATGCTCCAGGATAAACCTGGACAGATTAGGAGATTCAGATTATAATCGAGTTGCAAACAAGAGGACGATAACTATATGCAAAGTCTGCACTATTGATTAGTTTATTCTTGGTTTTGGCCTGTCAGTACCGTTACCACCAGTTAATGAGTAATGACCAGCTAGCAGATAGTTTAAGCTTTACCTTTTTCAGGCGTGAACCCAATCTTTTTAAAAACTGGTAGATTTGATAGAAAAATCTTTGCGGGGAGAGGAAAAATGATGACTAAAAATTGTGACATAACCAAGAGTTTCAAAGGTATTGAATAAGACACAGAATATAAATCTTTCAACAACATACCTGGACAGTGGAGCGTGCAATGCCATCCCACTTATTATATGTTCCCCTGCTGTTATCTGTCCATTCACCATAATCCATCCTGAAATAAATCAAATGAAGTGCAGGTGACTAAATGTACATTCCCAAAACCCTTTAAACACATGGATGAACGTAATGAAGTGTTTGGGGATGGAAATGAATTCCTACCCCACAACAAAAACTGCATATCCACTTAGGTGATAGCTCTGCATCTTGGTGTCATTGTTCTGCAGAATGACTTCCATAAATCCCCTGTATGTTCCATTGATCACTGATGTTTCCATTTTAGATGATCCTGTTAAGGGCTTGTTGGGGAAATCAAGCTTATACACCCCCTTCACTTTGAACTGGTCTGCAAGCCTGATTGGAGTAGCAGGATTGACAAATGATATCCCACTGAGAGTCGCTCGTCTTTTCCCATTGATTGTTACTAGTGGCTTATTTTTCAATACGTAAACATCGGTCACATTGATTGAGCCGTATCTGAATGAGCCTTGTGGGTTGGGACGTGCACCACTCGCAGAAACATTCCATCTGCATAGTTTGAGCATAGAATCCTTAGAGTTGACACGAGCAAAGTTTCTAATAATGTGAAAAGTCTGTGTATTAAAACTATGAAATTCTGTTAAAATTGGATTGCAGGTTATTAAAACATTTCCCTTTGGGAGGTGCATGGAATAACTAGCTTATTTAGGCTTTCTATTTTTTTCTAATTTTTTAAGCCACTTTTTTCGCAAATCAGAGTTCATATAATATTTACAGGAGAAGATGAAATTTTTAAACAGAGCACTCATAGAGTTCAGAATTCCCACACCACGATTCTGTTCGATACGTGACTGTGAAGTACTAGTTAGAAATCAGTCTTATAAAAACAATGAGGCAAGGCATTTTAACTACAATAGAAGCCAACCTGATGGATCTTGCTTGGTTCATTGAGAAGGTTTTGTCAAACTCATCATTGGGTGCATCTGGAAGGGGACCCTTTGCCTTCCCCTTGGAATTTGTGTAATGCAAGATTCCAACACCAGTAACCCTTTTCCACTGCGATTCATTCACAAACCTTGCGCTAGCTACAATGTAGTAATCAGTACTTGCGTTCTGATCCATGGTCACCAAAAATGAATAAGATTGTCCTACATGTATATCTAAACTGGTATAATTTTGTTGCACTGTATAAGATCCCTCTGACTCAGCTAAGAGCAGATTGTGGTTCTGGATCCTGAAATTCAAACTAGTTGAAGTTCCAACATTGTGCACACGGATGCGATAGGTTTTTCCTGTCAAATATACCAAAATCAGTTATTTAGAAGTGAGTTTGATATTTAGGAACTCCATCATAAGTAACACAGTAGAACAACAGCAGTAAGGAAGTTTCATTCTAACATGATGCATTAAATTTTTTATTAATAGCAAGTTGAAAGTTGTGTCCTGTCCAATCAAACTCATAATTAACATGATGCATTACATCATTTCAAACTACCATATTTCTTGAACCAGTCAATCATTTAAAACCATTTATACCTCGAAATCTGGAGGCCAATGATAGACTGAAAATGGCTATTTCACCAAATTCATGTACAGATCAACATCTACATTATTAGTACTTCTTCCATCCCCCTCTATCATCATTTTACCCATGAGTTATCTCACAATAATACCCATCAAGAAATGGTAAATGGTATGTGTCTAATTATCATTATCAAACTTAACTCGAAACAAATACAGCATGGTGCAACCATCAGAGAAATGAGCAACTAGCAGGACATAAGTGTACCCAATTTGAAAGGTGTAAAAGCTGTGGGAAAGCGCTACTCAAGGATAAATTCTAACACAGGAACCGAGCAATTCCATTCAGTAACAAGGCTGGAGCTACTACTAGGATCTATGTCAAAATATAAAATGTAAACTAATCACCTGGTTGAACTTCAATGGTTTCGTAGTCAATGCCATCAGGGACAAGTGTAGCGTTATATTGGTAAGGACCTTTGCCATTAATAAGAACTCCATCTGGCATCCCTAGATCTTTCCCAGCATCAAGAGCCTTCCTCAAAGCCTTTGATCCAAAAAACAAAATCCAGCATCAAACAATGTATTCCAAACTCCCATCAGCATCCTGACTATTAAAATTCAACATGCTATATACTAACCGTGTGGTTCCTTTTGTACCAATCACCAATCAAAATGACAATGTCCCCATGAGGAGTATCAAAAGGAATTGGAATAATAGCCCGGTTGTTTATGATAAAGCTGCCAAATCCACCAGAAGCTCTCTGCATATGGAGAGAAGGGAAGTAAAAGAAACTCCCTACCTGATCTTTAACTTGAAACTGGTAAGTCCAGTTCCACTTCGGAGGAATTGGACAGTTAGTACCAGGAAGCCCATCTTGCCATGAACTTCTCCTTTGTTGAATTCCAGACCTGTGTCATCAATCATCAAATTCCAGTCACTAAAAGAAGTATATATCACCATTTATACTCTAAATCGCCTCATATTTTCACCGTTCACTAGCAAGAAAAAGGTAGAACAGTGAACCACTTCTGTTCACACTTAGATTCAAATTAACAGAAAAAATGTAGCAAGGAAAGAAACACACCAGTGGATAAGGAGATTATCATCCAGTTTGTTCCGAACATTGATAGCAACATTGTTGTTAGTGGTCACATTGATAGTAGGACCAGGAAACTTCCCATTTATAGCAATAACCTGAAAAGAAAATGCAAAGTAACACCATTTCAGCATCACTCACAAGCTCATTTTACTCTCCTAGCTAATCAACAGCATTAACTTCAAGCAGTCACTGCCTGAGCAAAACTTAGCAGATCTGAAGCTAAAGATAGAAACCGTGGAGAAACTAAAGCAAACCCATTTGTCAAAAATCAACACCAAGTACACTCACATGAAAAGATCCACTGAAAGTAGTGTAAAAGGAGTTGGAAATGTAGAAAAGGAAAGCGAAGGGAGAGAGATCTAAAGGACTAACCTGTTGAGGCACGCCAAGAGGAGAAGCAGTGATGTAAGAGACTTCAAAGTCATAGCTAACAAAAGGATCTGCAGCTGAACACAAGCCCAAAAGCAAGCAAGTGTGGATAAGAAACAAAGCTAAAAACTTGCTACACAAAGCCATTCTTTAAACAGCTTTTGATGTTCAAGTACAAACAATATTTTAGAACCGAAGTTTTTTCTCTTGGTCACGTTTACATTACACAAGAGAGGGGAAAAGAAGGGGGAAGAAACTAGAGCCTCTGAAGAGAGATTTTGTGTGTATTTTATGGACAGAGAGAGAGAGGTAGAGAAACGGCTGTATTTCACTTTACCTTTATTTTAGTGGTGGTTTTTATTATTATTATTTTCTTGGGCTTGGTTAAGAAATGAGTAAAAAGTGCAAACTGTGACTGATCCCCAAGCTTTTTGTCGGTAACCAGTCATAATTCACGTGTGAAGGAGAGAGGAGGAGCAAGGATAGAATTGTAGTTGTCGGGAGAGAGAAACGGAGTGACAGCCAGTAGCCAGTTCACACATGAAAAACAAATTCATAAAATTTTGACCAATGTCGATTCTCAAAGACCCCAACGGTCAGATCCCCTGAAAATACCACATGCCTTGCTGCCAGCCAGTGAAAGCTAATGGCTTTATTTATTTTTTGTGTGTGGAAAATGTTTTGCTCATAATGTTATCCGTATACTGTTAGCTACATTTTAATTTAAAATTAAAATGTTATTTTCACGGCTCATTATTTATTTGATATTTAAATAATAAATTCTTTACCTCAGTAATTTCTTATTAAAGGTTTTATATTGTCCGTCAGTTATGTAACACCTCTTTTTTACAGGAAAGAAATCTTCACAAAATAAAATAAGTGAATTTTTTCGCAAAAAAAATAAAAATAAAAACAGAGTCTTTGGTCTAACAAAACTATGTGATTTTTTCATCAAAGGTTTGGATAGATTGG
>Ga0307517_10007753_pt1 | contig 15562 bp, 11 predicted proteins | sample 23_EM_MG_FD_194515 | JGI IMG/M metagenome (GOLD analysis project Ga0307517, IMG submission 194515) | Populus trichocarpa ectomycorrhiza microbial communities from riparian zone in the Pacific Northwest, United States - 23_EM | ecosystem: Host-associated > Plants > Roots > Unclassified | place...
TTCATTATTGAGAACCGTGAACTTCCAATTTGTAGTCCTTCTTTTAAAATAAGTAATGACATTGTCATTGGAACTTATATTATCTACTGTAATTGTCAAAATTCTATCAATTCCCCAATCAGTGAAACAACTCTCCAATGTTTTCCCAATGATTTCACCCTTGTGATTAGAAACTTGAAAAGAGTTTAAAAATCCTTTTATGCAAGTTCTGATCACTACATACCCAATTAGTTGTGACACACATGTAATTAATGTTTTGGACAAAAGTCTACCTATCACTTGTAAGATACACCCTTATTTTTAATGGCTTGTTTTTTTTTTTAGTTTTTCTTTTTTTTTTTCAGCGTAAAGGTTCAAGCAGTCCCTTGCGATAGTGATTCACAAGGAGATACAAAATCTAGGTTGCGTTATAAAATTGCTTAAATTCTAAACCTTCTATAATTCTAAAGGAAAACTCACAAATAATCATCCTATCAAATACCTTTCTAAAAGATTCTTAACTAAAATCAACAGCCTTAAGAGTATCTTAACTTCCATTTTTTCGAGCCAATGTAATTTGTTTTTTTTTTTTCATCAAACTTAAACCTACCAACAAGCTGTTTCCATAAGTTATTTAAGTATGTCTAAAAATTACTAGTGTTATGAGTCTTTAAAGCACATGCATAATCTTGTTGACAATACTTACATATAGGTGTGCTTAATGAGGAGTTAGAACCCTCTATTATATCAAAGTGATATCAAATTTCAGATATAATTCTAGAGGGCACATCCATTTTCTTGTTACCTTTATTGCAAATAGAATTTATAAGAGTAATTGAAAAAGGTTTGGTCTCTGCTGGAGCACAACATCATTTGCTGGAGGAGGAACATTATCATTTGTTGGAGGAGCACTTGATGAATCAATATTGATATCTTGAATAAAAGGTCTTGTATTCTTTATTTAAAATAATAAAATTCAATCAATTTTAGTTTAATTCTTATACAAACAAAACCAACATATGATTTTCCACAAATCACAAAGTAAGTAATATATAACTAAATAAAACAAACCAGTATAATGATCTTTCATACTGTTCAACAACTAAGAGCCAACAATGATGGAGTCTTGACTAGGCATAGCCACAAAAGGCAATATATCTCTTTCTTTTTCATTCCTTATTTTCTCCTTGGTTGGGCCTTAACACGACCTTAATCAGCCTCAGTTAAAATGAAATTTAGAATTGAATTGAAGAGTTATCAAAGGATTAGGGACCTAGGTCCAAATTTTTCACATTGTTGTTATTTTAACCTCTATATAACTCTGTCAGGCTTAAATGTGTGACAAGTGTGACAATAGATTGTCCAAGGATTAAATCATAAAGATAAAAAAATATATTTCAAATATAGGACAAATTCAAATGCAATAAAAAATTTTATCAATAAAAACAACTATATTGGCGAGCAACACACGTGTCAACTTATAAGGAAGTTGACGCGTTAAAGTGGCATGTGCAGCCTTCTTCGAGCTTCGATGGTGGTTTTCTTTAGTGCCACCTGAATTGTCTCATCAATGTCTTCACTTAAGGCATCACATGTCAAAGTTGAAGTCCCGACGTGGCTTTAACAACATTTTATTTTCTTCCTTTTTTCCCTCTTTTCCTTTAATTTTCATGTCAAACTAAAGAAAAAAAAACATAATTGTTGTCCGTAATGTTGTGTGCGTGTGTGCACATTGTGGATTCCTTTAGATAAAATACCACTGGTTTTAGTTTATATCGCGCCATGGGCCAAATCAATTTGTTTTTTAATATAAAAAAAGTTAGGTGTTACTAACATGTTAAAAAAAACAATGTAGGGGTTAACTCGATGTGACCCACTCGACTTGGTAAGTCCTAACTTGGAAGATAAAAAAATAACAACAAAAATAGACGCTTGCAAAATCAAGCACCAATAAAATGATGGAATGTTTATTTGAGAATGTGATAACTTCATAGAAAAAAAAAATCATGAAGATCAATTTAAAATAAATCAAATGTTGAAAGATAAAATTGAAAAACAAAAATAAAAAAACAAAAAATAAAATAAAAAAACAAAACTAAAGTACCTGTAAAAAGCCCAGACAAACAAGTCTGGGTAGCCCAGCTTGCATTGGCATTAAAAAAAAACCAAGTTTGCATGCTTAGGCTTTGATAATATTTTTTTAAAAGGTTGGACATCATGTTGTCCCCTTTATTTTTTTAGGTGATGCATTGCTTGCTGTGTCTGAATTCTAGCGACCATTTGGTTATCAAAAAATCAAAGTAGAAGTGTTTTACACCAAAAAACTTATTTTTGAATATTTTTTTATCCAAAAACACACACAAAAAATCTCATAGATCTAAATAAACCTATTTTTACATTCAAACAACCCAAAAATAGTCCAGAAATAAAAAATCAACCTTAAGTCTAAAAACTTCATATGATGGTCAGATCTACTCTTTTAAGCAATTTGAAGGTGAAAGAATACCAAAGTGAAATCATTGACAACAAAATTAACTATTTTGATAGTTAAAATTGATGTTAGTCGATATTTTTTATCTTTGCCATCAAAATCCGATGATGTTTTCTCTCTCATCTTAAACTAGAAACTGAAAAATAAAAAAAAATAAAGTTTTCGATCAAAATGAATTTTGAAAAAAATTGAAGGGACTAGAATTGAGTGAGTTCCAAATTAAAAGAACAAAAGTCAACTTTTTAAGTCAATTTCAAAACAACTATCTAATTTATTCATGTTTTTCACTATGATTTCCTAAAGCGACCTTCCTTTTAATTTACTACTTTCTTTTTAATTTTGATTTTTCTCTTGGTTAACAAATAAGAAACAATTAGTCTTCATTGGCCACATAAAAATCAAATCACCCAAAAAAACAATTTATGACCAAAATAAATAGTGAAAGAATCAACCGTATTTTGACGATAAGTAAAATCACCACACCTCTTAATTTTATTTTATTTTTGTTAATTGGGGTTTCCAAGGCACTAATCATACCTTATGGCTAGCTAGCACAATAACGATTCTTATCAATATTCAACGCATATCATGATTGTATTATTTATTTGAGAAAAGCACAAGCCACATTGCAATAAGTTTCAATTACTTTGCATCATGTGTAACAACTACACTTTATAACATCACAATAATATATATCGAAATTTATTGACGACACACGCACACGCGCGCGCGCGCACATTGAAAGAGAGCCTCGAAAAAAAGGAATGGACGAAGATCAAGGGTTTGAAAAACGATTTTGATGGAGGAAGGTGGAAGGCAAACACTGGAGATCCGTAAATCCTTCATCAAGATAAACTTATGGTTGGTTTCATGAAATCACTGACCTTCTTTACATACAAAGATGAAAACAAAATTCGTAAAGAAGCCATCAAAACTGATTGGATCATGCAGAACTAAGAACTTGAGTAAAGAAAACGATGATTAAGTTGGAATGGAAACACTACAGGAGGATGAAAGAAAATTGTTATTGCAGGTTAATCCTATAATCAACAGCTTGGTCTCAACAAGTCAGCACACAACAGATTATGTCTAACTATTTTTCTCCCACCATCCACTACTATTTATCTTTTCTTTCGAGAATGAGAATGTGTATGTTATTTTAATTTCTTTATCAATATGTTTTGCTAACATTAAGCACATGTTTAACTATGGTACGAGGAATTTGCGGTTTGATAAAACATTTCATGAACACACCCCTTGATCTCCAAGGAGACAGGGTGAAGTTACGAAAAGCACACAGGATAAGAACACCCATGGCCATTGCGAGGACCTCTACATACAAATAATTTAAACAAGATGACATTACAACAAAATTAACCAAAAAATAATGGACTTGAAATACTACTGGGGCTATTAGCTACTATCTTGTGTTATAATTGGAGAGGACGAGGACTTGTCCGTCGTCTCACCACTGGACATGTGTGATTTAGCACTCGCGCGTGCCATTTCTAACATCAAATCTACTTCTTTCTTGTACTGCAAAGTGAGATCATAATTCATGAGACGGATTTTGAACTTTGGAAAGCTAGCTGAAAAGTAAAAATTCAACTGGTACTGTAAAAAGAAAACAGCTCTACAGAAGGGAACTAACCTCATTGATGGCCCCTGACCTAATTTTAGATTGCATCACACACCATTTCTTGAAATGTGCACCTGCAGAAATAGTAAGATTAAAATTTCACCCATTTCCTGAAACAACATTCCGGACTGAAAAGGATGTTTACCATTTTAAACGACACAAAAGAATATCAAAAGAACACAGTAGTTCAGGCACAGACAACAGGTCAGGGTTAGTCGGAGTCGGTCCCTGTCCATAGAGAAGCTCTAGCATGTTCTAAAGATCATAGCTTGTTAGAAATTCTTATATCTATGCTTCTACGCCCTTGAACAAATGCAAGAGAGACCAAGTGCTTGTGGTTTCATTATTTCCTCTTTCATGACCAAACAACCAGTACACAAGATTATACCAGGTAAGAGTAAAATAGATTAGAAGAAAAGCAGTCAACAGAAAACAATCTATTTAGACAAATTTGACTATCAGCAGAATTCAAAGTAAGGTAAAATCTGGTCACATATGTCAAGGGGACTAGGGCAACAAGAAACCTACCAGCTTTTATATCCATTGCACATGAGTTTTCACCATTGGTCTCCAGGCTCCAGCGACAGTGAATCTAATGCAGGGCCATGTCAACAATAATGTTCGAAAAAAGAAAGCAGATAATAACATCTACAGATAAAGTAGAGCCTTGTTAAGCTAGAAGTTAAAGTGTGAAACACGCAAGCTCCTATGATGAATGCTATTCTCATTCTCAACAGGCTAAAAAATCAACACCTAGTCAGCTTATTCGGAATAATAATCCAAAACTATTTTAATTTGTAAATTATGTTTCCAATTCTTTATTTTGTCATCCAACTTTTTGTTCAATGGATGAGACCTGAAACATTACACTGTGCAGAGTGTCTCCTAGATGCAAAAGAACAAATAAAACTTCAGAAATATGCTTTACAATCTATGATTGAATCATCAAGGAGTTCATTACTCTCTTTAATTTAACATGGCTATATTTTCTCAAGGTGCCTAAATTGCACATACCTCAAAGTAAGATCCAAAGGGAACATCATGCGGCTGTTGCACAGTTTCAAACACCTAAAAAAGGGCAGATAAATAAATAAATAAAATTAACACAAATGAAAAGAGAGAGAGATACAGAGCAATAATTTCCTCCTGCCCATAGGAAGACATGTATGGGAAAAAAATCATGCATACCAAGATGAAAGTAATTAAAAAGGAAAAAAAATTATCAAGATGAAACATGCAGCATAATACCATGACATCTGTGGACAAGAGGAAGCTTCCTCCACCCCAGGTTGGAGGAAATTATTGTCCAAAAATAAAAATGGTCATATCACAAGTTATATATATTGAGCTTCATTGGACGAGTAAGGTGATCTGAGATCATTTGAAATAACAGGATTGCTACTAGCATTAAGAAGAAATTTGTAGGGTGAGATATGAGGTCGCACAAGCTTTTTCTTATCTGGTGACAGAACAAAATGCTGCCATTCAGTCACAGCTGTGTCTGGGGGGCACATGGGACTATTGCATAAAGATCTGAATGTTATCTCTCTCACTTGACCATCATACTCATCTGCTGCATGCCACTGTCCCATCTGGAAAGAACACAAACTAGTAAGTGCTGGAAGTAGAGAGTAGTGGATAATTAGAAAACTCCACATTTTTTATCCAATAAAGTATTGCCACCAAGTCAAACCAAACTTGATCCACATTTAACAGCAGAAGTAACGAATTTAGACTTGTATGAGGATCTGTAGACTAATGTGACAGCCATTCATAATAAAATCAACTATTACCTTGAACTCCAAAATTATATCATGCAAAGAAAAAACAAAGGAAACCTTAAAAAAGAAAACAAACTGGGTAGCTCAATAATAAATGAAACTTAAATGGAGACAGTGCTAATCCATTGCTCTCAAGTAATGCAAGGTCAAACTTAAGGATAGACACAAAGGCCGTCTATAAGATGTTGCACCTTCCAATGCTCTAAGTAATGCAAAGTCAAATTTAAGGAATGATATGAAGGCCATCTATAAGATGCTGCACCCCGTATCTATCAGAATCCAAGCAAACACATATTTACAGATAGAAAGAGCCTATCTGATACTAACCATTTGTCAATATTTTCTGTAGCTGATTACATGGACTTTTGCTACTCTAGAGCATAATCCAAAACTTTTTACCACTTAATTCTTAATTCTACAATCATTATTCTAATCATTACTAATGCTGAATGATATGAAGAGTATACTTAAATAACCAAACATACAGGATGTGTAAACTAACAGCATTTAAGGAACGATCTCAAACTTACAACAAGATTTGAATCCTTTCTAACTGAACGATACTCGTTTATAAAAGTTGAGCCATCCTTCAAACATATATTAAAAAACTGCTCAGCAGTGCATGGAAATAAATCCTGCAATAAAGAATAATCAATTATAAAAAAGTAATATTATGATAAACCAAACCCATGAGAAGGTACAGGAATAAGGTGTTCATACATTGTATATACCAACAAGAACCTCTTCTTTGATGAAAGCTTGAAGCTTTCCAGCTTTCTGCACAACATCTTCAGGAATATTGGCTTGCCTTGTACCACTCCTGATGGAGCTACTATGTGCACGCAGTGCTGATTCTGCCCTCTCCTACATGACAATAATAATATCAAGTGAGACTTTTTTTCTTTATGAATTGCAGATGTTGGTTCATCAAATTTCAGGCAGAGTATAAAATTTGGAGCACAGCAACAAACAGCGTTATTCCAGATCAATTATAGGGGAGCAAATTCACTCACTAATGGAAGACTAACTCAAATACACTTGGCAGCTAAAATATCTTGGTCTCCAAACGGTGAACTACTAAAGAATTCACTGAAGAAAGCATTTGGATGTTGCCCATATACAATGCAAAGGAAATCATTTCCAGATTCTGAGTACTTCTAGAAAGCCTTTCCAGGGAAAAGCCATTGAATACTGTGTTCCAAGGGCTCACCGGGTACATACAATGATGGCATATGGATTGTCAACCACAAAACAGAACTTTACACGAGAACAAGGAAAGGGAGGAAAAAAAACAGATGATTTAATGATTGCATATTCATCTTCAAATCAACCGTCAATCTAAATAATGACATTTTCGAGTTAATGAAGCTCTGATTGCATGGCTATTATCAATCAAGACTTGAGTTTTGTGTGTTTCTCTATGACATTTAATTGGAAAATGTGCCCATGCGTGTGTGCTTACACTGATGTGTGTATAAATAACAGCAAAGGAACTGGAAAATTCATCCCTAGTATACACAACAAAGTATAGAAGAGACAATTTCTGAAGCTTGTTTCTAGGCCAAAAATTAGAAAAAGAAACAAAGAGACTGTAGTACATAACCCATGGGCACAGCAAATGAAAGGTTTGCTATCAGAGGAACTATTACTGTTTCAAAGAATGGCTAAAAGACTAGTGTCTTTAGCAGAATCTCAAGAATTTCAAAAAATTGTTCCCATTTTGTTCTGCATAATACATCATGCCAACTTAAAAAAATAAAAATTCAATTGACATATATAATAACAAAAGATGACAAGAAACGATTCAAGGATAGACCTTTTTCTCTGCTTCTAGCATTGTGCGGTAGTTCTTTGCTGCACGCTGCAGCCCTCTTAATGCATGATTCCTGTTCCAAAAGGATGCAAATTTATACCTGACTCTACCTGAAAATGGCAAAGAAGGATAAAATGAAGTAATATAAACATAACTAAACAACTGAATTCATGCTAAATATAGAATTTGCCTCAGATGATGGGTGCTTCTAATTAGCAATCCAACAGAGTAAAAGCACATTTGATTTGTTTAAACAGGACATAGAAATCTGAAAATTACCCTGTTATGGAAGAGAGAACTAGAGATATTGGCTTATATAAATGAAGGAGTGTTGCCAAAGCGAAGTACATTTTCCATCATGGAAAAGATGCTACATAACATAGTAGAAAGTTGAATGTGCTAAGGAATAAAAAGAAAACCCAAGTAACAGCTTATATGTGCATCTTCTGACACATCTACAGTGCTAATTCTCAAGCATCACATCACATCACATACACATATGCATGCATGAGCTGTGGGATACATCAACTACTTGGAACTAGCTGTGCAAGGCATTGCCTGGGGTCAACGAGCCCACTTTTTTAGGACAAGCTCTATCCTGGCGGACCATAGGAGTTGGACATCACAACTTGTGTTAACCTTGCGGGTTTTAAGCCTATCTCGTACTATGAGCAAGCCAGTACCATGAAAAACCCAAAAATTGTAAAATAAGCAGCACCTAAACCCTTAAGTAGGCAAACTGTATTAAGAAGCACAATTTTGACCAGACAGCACATCAACCAAGGGCAAGAAATTCTTAACTTGTGGCAGGGACAACCTTACTGTTTGAATCAAAATCAAGCAGGCTAGTCAAAATAATAAATATATTTTGAAAGATGAAGGAATATGGTAAAAAATCGATGGTTAATGTGAACCTCAAATGCAATCAAGTTTCTAACTAGGTGAGGCCCTTTCTCATAAGCTTCAAGCAACACATATGTACTGCATTGATCCAATAATATGATGCATTACAAATACACAAGCTGAAAAAAGAAACATAAAAGATTAGGGCAGATTTCAGAATGAAATGACAACCGGAAAAACTTGGATGTTTGGTATTGTTGCTGTTTTCTTTTATCTATTTTTGTTTTCAAAATTATGGCATAAGATTTTATTTTTTTTAAAATGAAGATAAAAAATACTCAATAGAAACTAAACTAATAACTGGAGACATCAAATAAAGAATTTAAAAACTTAGTATGGCATGTGAGAATTGATTGTGAAACCAATTTCAAAAATAGAAATGAAAAACAGAAACAGAAAATAGAAAACAGCAGCCGTACCAAATGGCCATTTTTTCCCTGACATCAGCACGAGAACTTAATACCAGGCAATTTAGGCAACAAAACTTCAAAAAGATGACCCAATGTCAAGATTTCACAAAGAAAAGAAATGTCGAAAATTTTATAAACATAGGTCAATTAAAATATTGAGACCTCTTGGGCAATGGAAAATGATAGGAAATGCTGAAACCTTATAATGCACGCCATAGATAATTTCATCTCCAAGTTAAAGAAAAGGATAAATATATAAAAGCTTTTGAAGCTATCAGAGTTATGAATTTTATCACTAACCATCAGGACTTCCTAGAGGGGGAACACCGTGTCCACCAGCACCCATCCGTAGAATAATTGTTACAGCAGGATTAATAAATGCATGTTGACTCCTACGAATCTGTAAAAACCAAAAAAAAATTGGTTGAACATACGTGTTTCATGTGGTAAACAATAGGGCCAATATCATCAAAAGAAACACACGAAAGGCATACCTCATCTATATCCCCAAATGGTATTACCACCTGTGACATAAAAATAAATGAATAGGGTACAAAAGAAGACTGTAAGAATAAGTCATTGACTCTGAATACACCTATGCTGAATTAAAACCTAAACGCTTGTAACAAGATAAATAACTTGAATTTTCACATCAATTGGACTAAAGAATTCTTAGCATAAACTTTTTATAAGAGGAAAAACTTTATAACCAAAAAAAAGAAAAAAAACGACCAGAGAACTTTTTAGAAGTTATGACAAGCAGATTATATCAAAATTTTAGAAACAGCAACATGAAGTTATACATGCAAATCTCCCTTGTGTTTTCTACCTACAAAGGTTGAACACAAAGCATATTACTGGAAAAAATCCCATTACTTGGGAGAAAGAGAAACTTGCAAATAGGCCTAGTGGAGCATACTACATTCTTCTCCCCTAATATTGAGGTATGACACAACCAAAGACAAGAATATGTCATGCATTATTCCTCTGCCCAAACACAAAGGACCTATCTCTGCCTGCCTTCACCGACACCCCTAGACAGGTTAAATCTGGGCCCGAGAAGGGGGGGATGGCGGGTGGTGTTTAAATAATCTATCAGTGAAGACCTCGTACAATTTATTTGAACAGTGTTAGAAAAATCAATAAAATGGTTATAATGAGAAAGATGAGCTAACCTTCATTTGCTTAGAAAACACATTAGAATGGAAGCATATGTTCCATGCAGAGACATACATGCGGCCATGATATAAGAATGACCTTTCAAGTGCACATGAATAACTATGCTCAACAACCTGAAAACACAGTACATTTGTTAAGTTAGCCAGTAACAGGATATGCAACAAAGAAACTAAAACACTAAAAGGACTTGTTCATAAATTCTTGAGTTCAATAGATAGACAGGTAGAGCAAGGGATGATTTTTGTGTAAGCTACCTCATCTGGAAGGAGGCTAAATATTGTTTGCAAAGGCCCAGGCTTTTGGTGAACCACCGTAGGTCCTTGTTTATCTGAAGATATCCTCCTTCGAGGATTAGCTCCAGCATATCCATTTACAGCCCTACCAGTTATAAACTTTAAATTAATTCAAGATAATTAACAATTCCACCAACATTTAGAGGTAATACTAATTCTCGTTACTTGATATGGCAAACGGTTGGAAGTGAATTAATCTGCACTGGTCAAATGAGTTTCATTCTTTGGAGAGTAAAAGGTGAGCAGTCCAAAATCCATAAAGTAAGATAACATGAAAACCAAATTATTAACTCCAAAAAATAGATTTTACTGATAGGCACAGTGACATGGAGCAGCACAAGTTAAGCTAATTAGAAAATTGGCAATTTTTCATTAAAAAAATTATTATCCGGGTATCTTAATTAAAACATTGTAAGAAATCAATATTAAAAGTCCAGTAGACAATTAACTTAAACTTGGCTGCTCCATGTCACTGTAACAGCACTGTAACAAGTTATTGTATCAAATACAGTTCATACTGAGAGTAAATACTTGGGTTGGCTTTGTCTCAGAGGTATTTTTTATTAGGATTAGTTGGATACAATAGCTCAAATTGTTATCGCTAGAGTTCTTAGTTTATTTCAATATGAATGATACCAATAAGAGCTTCTGCAGTTTTGTTCAGGTGACTTGAGTGCCTTTATTTTATATCTTGATAGCTTACTTTCTCTTCCTTTTCATGCATTCTATTTCTATCTTCCTTTTTTTGCATGCAAATCCATGGATCCATAATTCTCTAATCCCTCAATACTATAATTACTTCCAAGACAAACATGACATTTTGATTGCAAGAAACATGTTTGGAACCACTATACAATTAACCACTAAGTGCAAATAATTAAGAGATAACCTAAGAGAAGAGAAAAGAGACTCAAAGCCAGATAAATGCAAAAGGAAAAACCCAAAAGTGGGATTTCCACTCCTTAAATAAATTTTTGTGTAATTCTAGCTTGATGTTAATGAGGTAGTGGTAGAAGGCAATAAACCATACCTGGCGGAATTTGCAGGCACCTTTATTGTTTTAATATGGAGACAAACCTGAGAGGCAGTAGAAAATTTTATTCATCTTTACAGGAAAGAATAAACAAATTGAAGAGGTCAAAACAATAAGAAACAGCAATAGAAACAAGAATGGGAAATAAGAAAGTTACCTGTCCTGATGGGCTATCTAATGTGTACCATTCAGCACCAGTTTGACCTTCACTTTCAACTGGAACAGTTACGGAACCAAGAACAGCACTTTTCCAAATTATATCCCAGTCATATATTGTCACATTAATCTGGCAAGACGTAAAAAAAGACATTAGATTGAAGGCAAAAAAGTAAAATAAAAAAATCTAACCAGAAAAAAAAAATTCTCATTTGACCTTCAAATAACAACTTTGGACAGAAAGTTGAAGGATTCTCACAACTTCCACTGAAACTAAGTTGAAAGTCAACAAATAAAATAGGTAGGCAAATTCAAGGATACAATCACCAAGTAAAGCAAGTGATGTAACTTTCCCAATTAAATGATTATTAACCAGACAATATTTTATAGGCAGTTTAAGAGGAAGAATAACACAGATAAACACAAGAAGAATTGCCAACATTGATCACAGTAAAGTGCATAGAAGAAGGGAAGATCAGGAATAAAGAAACTGCAAAACTTGAGACATCAATCAATGCTTATAAAGGTACAAAAATGTACTTTTGGAGAATGATTTGCCATGTATGCAAGGTGATCTATAAAATAAAATTCTTAATACCTCACCCAGTTATTGATTTATATCAGCCAGTCTACAATTACCTGAACAGGGAGCTCATCAACAGAAAAATTGAACTCTTCTCCCCACATTGGATTTCTTGAACCAGGGACCATTGAGCTGTGTAGGAAAAAAGTAAAGATAAACAAATGGAACAGAACATAGTCAGAGTCATAAATCTAAATGAACAACTTGTATGAAGAAGATAAGATCCTATGATCAAGCATTCAAAACACTATGCACCATATGTATACAAGGTTAAACTGCATAAAATAAAGCTGGAATGGCCAAGTGATTAGCAAACAATATGGTGAGTCAGTCACAAGCATATAGTTGATGAAGTACATGTTCATGTTAGGAAGTTAATAACTATAACAACACAAATGCCCAATATTATTTTTATTTCATTTTTGATATCCACATGTGCCAAAAACAATTCTGACATGACTATTAGATTACTGCTGCCATGAAAATCCACCATGGCCATCCCAAGCACCATATTGGTATTCAGTCCCAAATGAACAATTATAAATTTGGATATATGTTTTAGAATCCATGACAAGTTAATAAAATTCAAAGTTGAAAACAGATCAAATAACCTGAAACGTTTTTCAGAACCACAAGTGATGATTGCATAAGGATCTGAAGTGCCATTTAAGTTTGCACCAATGAGATTCTTAGCTGCCAACAATTCCAACTGAAATAGAAAATACACAATAAACAATATCATTCTCACAGCCAATAAAAATGACTATGAGGACATACTAAATGGAGTCAACTATGCCGATCTTCATCCATGATACTTATGTAACAGAATCAAACATTTCGTTGGATCCAAAGATACCTTGATTATATATGCAGAATTGGCTTGAGAATCTCCTTTCAACTGTCCCATCTACAAAATAAGTGCAGAACTGCATGTCAAAGAAGTGGAAAATTACTCCGTGAAACAAGCAGCACACAAGATTGCAACACCACTAAAGTTTAATATTTGATCAACAGGGAGTGCATGCTCAAGAGCTTCAGCTATAACCCATTTTAATTTTTAAGTTTATAGAAAACCCCCTCAACCAAGCAACATGAACGCATTCAAACAAGTGGAAGGTAAAATTTTGATCTGATCTTCCAAGTACAGAAAGCTCTAGAATTCCAGATTTTCATTTCATTTGTCCTACCATAATCCTCAGCAACAAAAGAACAGCTAAAAATCCGAGCAGACAACAAGCAAGGAATATCAAACATTAAGTAAAATCTATCCCATAGAATACATAAAATTGCAAGAAATCTGAATAAGGTACGTGAACTCTCTATATGAACTTTTTTTCCTTACTATAAACTTTTTTTCTCTCTCTATCCCATAGGTTCAGTGATAACACATCAATCATTTTTAAGAGCCAGAGATTTTATTTTGGTTTACTGGCCCTAAGTACATATAATTAATGTGATTCTAGAGAAAAAAAAACAAAATAGTTCCTTGCCTCCTCACATTTTATGATGGTCCCTACATGTATTCCCCCGCTCCAAACTATTCCACTACTACCATTGGGTTGTTTTTAGAATCAAGAGACCAAAAGGATTGATCACACTAAAAGCTAGTGAACTAGAGAATACTTTATCAAAGGTAATTACTTTAAACAAGAAGCATTCAAAGCACCTACTGCAACTTATACTACTTTTGGAACTTATCATCATTTCAGTCCCTAAAGCGAGACAGGAATCAAATTACTACTTCACCACCAACAAAAGATAAAGAACACACTTTTTCACATGATCAATGGCATTACCCACACAAAATTCATGAGAAAAACTCTTCAGGACGTTCAAACAATCCACTTCGAGAACACTAATTATCTAAAACCATAAAAGAAATCATATAAAAATAAAGAAAGAATCAAACTTTACATAAAAATAACTCAAAAAATCAACAATTGCCTAGAAAAACAAAAAAAAACAAATCACGTAAGAATCTTAAAAATTAAAACTTCACATAAAATTCAATTCAAAACAGCAAACTAAAATCAGAGAAATTTATCTCAGGAGACGCAAAAAATATCATCAAGTAAAAAAAAGAGTCAAACTTGATAAAAATGAATTCTAAAAAATCCAAAAAAAAAATAAATCAAAACAAAAAGAAACCAAAAACTAACCTTATCTTTTTCATCAATGCCATCTCCAGAATTCTCCAAAACCACCGCCCGATCACCACCACCACCATCTCCGCCGCCACCTCCACTCCACGAGAAAAAACAAAACGACAAGATCACAAACATCGCAGCCGCCACCGTCACCTTGATCTCCCACCATGACGGCACCAAAAAATCCAGCGCTGCCGTTTCAATCATCCTCCCTCAGTTTCACACCTCTCTCTCTCTCAATTCTCGCCAATAACTAAACCAATCAATAATAAATTAGGGTTTTAATTAATAATGATAGAGAGAGAGAGCGTGAGCGTGTTGATTTTGAAGAGTAAATGAGAATGACCATTTCTAGAGAGAGAAAGGGCTATTTTTCTCTTTTCTTTTCCTTTTTTTAATTTTTTTTAGAGAGAGAAACCCATGTCACAGTCTATAAAGTAGACCGTTGTTGGGGGTTGAATTTTTTAGATCAATAGCGACGGAGAAGATAGAGTTCGATAAAGATTGAAAAGTCTTGTTTGGTATTTCGTTGCAATTGTATTTTTAAAATAAATTAAATGTTTTTTAGTTTTAAATTAATTTTAATAATGTTTAAAATAAATTTTTAAAAATAAAAAATATATATTTTTTATATATTTTTAATCTAAAAACAAATTGAAAAGTAATTTTTATCATTTTTTCAAATAGATTCTAAAAATTTGTTTATTTTTTTATTTTAAAAGCGTTTTTAAAAAATTAATTTTTTTTTATGATTGTTTTGTTACGTTAATGTCTAAAATAATTTTTTAAAAATAAAAAATATTATTTTAATATAGTCCCTGAATTAAAATTTTATCAATTAGGTTTTCAAAATTCATTTTATTGCATGATATATGTAATTTGGACGGAAATATAAATGAACATGGATGTGAGGACTCAATTGAGAGATATATACTAGTTTGGAGATTTAATTGAGAACATTTATAATTTGGGAACCTAAGGAATTGTGGGTGATTAGTTGGAAGACTAAGTCGAGGATTGCCCTCAAGAATTTTCCAGGAAATTTGGTCTTCTCCTTTTCTTCTAGAAAAATTGACAAAAAGGAATAAAATTTCAATGCTTGTGCTGATGAGCTGAATTGGATGACAATTTCCGAAGGTGATAGAGATAGAAACT
>Ga0307517_10007754_pt1 | contig 15562 bp, 19 predicted proteins | sample 23_EM_MG_FD_194515 | JGI IMG/M metagenome (GOLD analysis project Ga0307517, IMG submission 194515) | Populus trichocarpa ectomycorrhiza microbial communities from riparian zone in the Pacific Northwest, United States - 23_EM | ecosystem: Host-associated > Plants > Roots > Unclassified | place...
CCACAACCACCAGTACTGGGACAACTTAGTCCCACCAGAATGTCAACCCCATCAAGATATCTTCCGTTTTTCAGCCAAGCTCCATTGGGAACAGGCACATGAACCACTCCATGCTGACATCGACTCGAAAAAAGTTTGTGGGGTTGGACCCGGCATGTCGTTTGCTAACATGGTGAGGCAAAAGATGAGGGTGGTGGTGGGATTGGTGCCGTGTGCGGTGGGTGGGACGGCCATCACACGGTGGGGGCGTGGAGAGGTATTGTATGAGAATATGGTGAAAAGGGCCAAAGAGAGTGTCGAAGATGGTGGGGAAATCAAGGGGTTGCTATGGTACCAAGGAGAGAGTGACACGTCGGATATTCACGATGCCGAGGTTTACCAGGGGAACATGGAGAAGCTTATTGAGAATGTTAGAGAGGATCTTGGTCTGCCTTCCCTTCCAATTGTTATGGCTAGTATCGTTCTATCAAATCATAACATCACATTGTTCTTTTGTTTCAATTCATTAGAACACTTCATGTGGACAAACTGTTGGCTTGATCGGTGCAGTGAATTTTCGTATAGTTAAAATGAAGTGATTAACACATAGATTGTAGTAGCTTATTACTAATTTGAAGAGCTGATGGATTGTTTGTGTGATTAAATTGGTGATATGTATTGTGTTAGTGCAGGTAGCAATTACATCAGGAGATGGCAAGTATGTGGATAAGGTGAGAGAAGCACAGCTAAGGATTAATCTACCGAATGTGGTATGTGTGGATGCCATGGGATTGGATCTTAAAGACGATCATCTTCACTTAACAACTGAAGCTCAGGTTAAGTTGGGCCACATGTTGGCAGAAGTTTACCTCAAGAATTTTGCACCATCATGGAAACGTTTCTTTTCTTGCTTGCTTTGTTAAAAATAAGGGGAATGGGTTTCCAGTGCTTGATCTTTTGCTGTATTCTACCATTGATTTAATTTTTGTTTCTACCCCTTTTCTTTTTGCTGATTCCCGGATTCCGATGGAGCAATTTGGGGTTCGGTGGATCTGGGTAGCTAGAATTGTTATTGGGACTTCTATTGTCAAGTAACTTTTGCAGTCCAAAAACCAGTGATCTGTTTTTTGCGTCCAGCAAAAAATCAAGTGTCCATTGCAGATCATACCAAAATATGGAACAGAGAAGGAGAAGCGCATTGCTTTGCCCCACTCAGGTTCCATTTTGGGCTATGCACTTGTGAGCTGTGACCACCCGGGTTCCATCGGAGGTTGTATGCTTATGTAGGCTCTGTTTAAGGCTTTAAGCTATAGCAAACAAAGACTGGTCTGATATGGGCCATGGCCTAAGCTTAGCCGACATAAGACTGTCCCCGTTTATAGGAACAGCGATGAATTATTACCCCGGAGTGAAGAGTTCAGTCCCCATACCGCTTCAAATTTAAACCGGGTCAGGCATGGGTCGTCTACTGTATTATTCCGATCGGGTTTTTGGCATTTTGGGTATTTAGCAAATATGGACTAGGTCGGCTTCTTTTGTTTTTCTTAATATTTTGTAATATATTAATATTGCATTATCTTACCATGATAGAATAATCAAAGTCAGATATTTTAGATAACAGTGGATAGATATCATGGGATTAAGATTTTTAAAATCTGGTGAATCCAATTCTATTTGTACATCTTATGCTCTTTTTATCTTTATATTTAATACTTTTATGGATTCATTATTTATTTTTATTTTATTTAGAAATATATTGACTTTAAAATTCTTATTAGATTTTTTTAATATAACAAAAAAGTGCTTGTTTCTTTACTGGAGGAGAGCGAGAAGGTAATTATAATTTATCAATAGTGTTATATATAAAAATTAGACCTGATATTAGGATGGCTTGGAACTTGTTATGTCCACATTTAAATACAAATTCATGAAAAATAACAATACAAGCTTAACTCAAAAAAAATTAATTCAATCGATTAATTCTAAAAAATATTAATGGATTAAATTTATAATTTATAAAATATTAAAAATTAAATGTAATATAATTATGTATCCAAAACCGAGTTAGAGGGTGTTTGGCAGTGTGGTAGTGGTTGCTTTTCAAATAGTTTTTCGTGCCGAAATACATGCCAATGATGTTTTTTTATTTTTTAAAAATCATTTTTGACATCAGCACATCAAAACAATCCAAAAAGTACAAACCGCACTCAATTTTAGCAAAAAAAAAAAATTTGAAATTTGGTCAAACACAGGTTCAACCGCAGAGCCAAACAGATATATATCATGAAGGCCTACTCGAAAGCCAGTCGTGCGGGTCGTGAAGGAATCTAGTCGCTTTAATAGGAGATCTTTTTTTTTTTTTAGTTTAACGTGAGTGTCCGGGCCAGCTTGCGCGCACCTCGACTAATCCCACGGGCCCTGAAGTTAATGACCATGTAAACCTCTAGTGGCCATCATATGAGCAGCCACAGGGCTTGAACCTGAGATCACAGAGGGAGCAAACCTCTTGGTCCCAAACTCTTACCGCTGGGCCACACCTAAATGATTACTTTAATAGGAGATCTTAACATCACACCAAGAGGTATAGAAATAAACAAAATGGTAGTAGGTACGTACACACATCACTAGGTGCACACACGGTTCATGCATTAATTTTTCATTGGTTCAAAACTATTGGATCTTCCGGTATGTTATGTATGGATTTCGATGCATCCAATTGCCAACCAGTCAGGAGACTCCACCTCTACAATGTGCTCCAGTCATTTTCTTGCAAAATTATGTCATTGTGTGATGGAATATAATAATTTGACAATAAAATTACACCTTCTTCTTTTTTTTTCTTTGTAGTATTCTATGGTGTATCTTTCTGCATCGGTACACATGTTAGTTTTTATATTATTTTGAGTTTAAATTCAATTTAAAATATATATTTATTAATAACATGAGTGTTTAAATTAGTTTACGTGCACCTCGTGCACCTCAACTAATTTCACGGGCCCTGAAATTAATGATTATGTAAGTATCCAGTGGCCATCATATTAGCAACTATATGGCTCGAACTTGAGACCATAGAAAAAACAAACCCCTTGATTCCAAACTCTTACCACTAGAACACCTACCAGATAGTTAAACACACCAATTTTAACATATATATCTTTATTAATAACGTGAGTGTTTAGATTAACTTATGTGCACCTCGACTTATTTCACGGGCCCTGAAATTAACGATTATGTAAGTATTCAGTGGCCATCATATTAGCAATCATATAGCTCAAACTTGAGATCATTGAGAAAACAAATCTCTTGATCCAAAACTTTTACCACTAGAATACCTCCTAGATAGTTAAACACACCAATTTTAACATGTATGATATTATTGAAAGAAACTAAATCCCCTGTAGTTCCTAATCAAATAGCACTGTTTACTTATTTGTTATTTTTAAATTGTTTAAAGATAAATAAATTTTTTCCCATGTTAATTCAAAATAATATTGGAAGTAACAAGTTTAAACTCGTGGACAAGAAATGCTAATTTTTTTATAATGATATTTTTATAATTATTAAGTTAACTAATGAATAATTTTATATTTAACTAAATAAAAAAAGTTAGCAGCGTGGACGCCTGCACGGCATCCAGGGGGCGGGTGCAGCACGTCCTGAAATCTAAAATAACCTTTTTATTATGTTAATGGAAACGTGATCGCGTTCTCTTACTCATGATGTGGTGAGGTGGATGTCTCCGGCATTTTTGTTAGTAATCCAAATCGCTCACCAACTCAGATTTTACACTTCCACGGCTAAAAGTATACGACAGATCTGTTCAGCCCCCTTCCCTCACCTACCCAAATCCAACCACCCTCTGGGTCCACATCCCACCATACTCCCCGTCTTTGATTCGCCCAGTCTAAACCTTTCCACTTCCTTAAACTTCACGCGGTTGCAAAGAGCGTGGATGTTCTTACAGTTTTTTTTTGCATTTCAGGACCTCTTTTTTTCGCTGTTAAAACCGTGATTCAGTTTGTTTGTTAAGGGATCTGTAGCTGCGACAGCGTGGAAAAGCTATATCAATAATTATGATCCTCCATTTTATCATCATCTAAGGAGTTAAATGACATTTAAGATAAAAACTGTAAAATTGAGAGTTAAAGGACCAAACACACCATCGCACCCCTAAATTCCCTTCGTCCACCTGGACCCCGTGAATTCCCAGCCCCCACTCTCAACAATGAACGCGTACGAACACTCTCTCCCCCTTTGCCACTTTCCCGCCCCGATCATGAACTCCCACGCGCGTGCACTACTTTTCCGCTTCACATCCCAAAAACCCTCACCAAACCCCACACATATAAAATCGCACCTTAGATCCTTTTTTCCTTTATACAAATCTTCACCAAAATGGCAGCCACCACCTCCACCGCCGCCTCCAGCCTCCTCGCGACCACGAAAAACCTCTCCTCCCTCTCCCTCACCTCCGCCAACAAACTCCCCGCTTTCTCGCCCCTCCTCACCTCCTCACGCAGACAACGTTTCATAGTCCTTTCCGCAAGCCTAAACTCAAAGCCAACAGTCCTAGTTGCAGAAAAACTAGGAGAAGCGGGTATAAATCTCCTGAAAGACTTTGCAAACGTGGACTGTTCTTACAATCTAAGCCCAGATGAACTTTGTACTAAGATCTCACTCTGTGATGCGATTATTGTACGTAGCGGTACTAAAGTGAGTCGTGAAGTGTTTGAATCTTCTGGTGGTAGATTAAAAGTTGTTGGCAGAGCTGGTGTTGGTATTGATAATGTTGATCTTGCTGCTGCAACTGAACATGGATGTTTGGTTGTTAATGCTCCCACTGCTAATACCGTTGCCGCTGCAGAGCATGGGATTGCGTTGATGGCTGCAATGGCTAGAAATGTTGCTCAGGCCGATGCCTCTGTTAAAGCTGGTAATTAATTGATTTCATTTTCTTTGTCTTTTGGGTGATTGAGTTTGTTGAGTGATTAAAGATTAAAAAAGATTTGAGTTTTAGATCCTGGTCCTGATTGAAAGGCTGGTTCGGCAAAAACCCCTTATTTTTGCAGCGATGGTGTTTTTAGGGGTTAGAGTTTTAATTTTTGAAAGTAAACTCGTGTAAGTTGGATTTCTTTTAAGTTGGAGTGGAAAGTAGTACTACTACCTGGAAAAAGACAGTACTTTTGTACTTGGCAGATCCAGGCTTGTCGTGCTTTGTTTTTTCTTTTTTCTTGGCGAGATCTGGTTTGCATGTGTTTTTTATTAGATGCTTAAGAGATTTATTATTGACGCCCTATTCTCTCAAAAAACCAATTAAGACTTATTATCCTTGCAGAGCATGCTTAACGTATATATAGCTGACTAACTGGGGGTGTTTATTCGACATATCTAGGAAAGATTACGGTGGGGGTGGGTTTAGAAAGGGTTTAAGGATAATGAGTTAAGAGAAACATCGAAATTTTGCGTTATTAGAGAGATTTCAAAGAAAGATTTAACCAAAAACACGGCATAATTCAGGTAACTGATTTGTAGCTAGTAGAAAACTTTTAAATATTGTCAAGGAGAGTTATTTTTAATCCATGTCCTTTTGACTACATAGCATCTTTTCATAATGGCTACTTCAAGTTTATGGTTCAGTGGATATATTGAATGCGCATCATAAGATTACAATTATTGAGTTCTTCCATGATTGCTAATGCAGCGATCATATGTCATTTATTTCTGGTGCCAACTATGTTAATTCATATTAACACTTATTATGGTAAAATTGGATTTGATTTACTACTGTCCAGTGGCACTTATTTCATATGTTTCTTGATTAATGTAGGAAAGTGGGAGAGGAACAAATATGTGGGTGTGTCACTTGTTGGGAAAACGCTTGCTGTCATGGGATTTGGAAAGGTTGGATCAGAAGTTGCTAGGCGTGCTAAGGGGCTTGGCATGCATGTGATTGCTCATGATCCATATGCCCCAGCAGATCGTGCTCGGGCAATTGGTGTGGAGCTTGTGAGCTTTGATGAAGCCATAGCAACTGCAGATTTCATCTCCTTGCACATGCCACTTACTCCAGCTACAGCAAAAATCCTCAATGATGAGACTTTTGCAAAGATGAAGAAAGGAGTTAGGATTGTCAATGTTGCTCGTGGAGGAGTGATTGATGAAGATGCCCTAGTAAGGGCATTGGATGCTGGAATTGTTGCTCAGGCAGCACTTGATGTTTTCACCGTGGAGCCTCCTCCACAAGACAGCAAGTTAGTGCAGCATGAGAGGGTCACTGTCACCCCACATCTTGGTGCTAGTACTAAGGAAGCTCAGGTGTGGCCACTGGTCAGATAATAATAATACTCCTTTTGCTTCTTTTCTTTACCATGGAATGAAACAGAATCCTGGTTTGATGTGCAGGAAGGTGTGGCTATTGAAATAGCAGAAGCTGTTGTTGGAGCCTTGAAAGGGGAACTTGCTTCTACTTCTGTCAATGCACCAATGGTGCCTGCTGAGGTATCATTACAGACCGTGTCATCTTTACTTCGATTCTCTGTTTAATCCATGCAGCTTTTCTGGTGAAAGAAAGGGACACAATCTTTTCTCCTGTCATTGTTCTTACTCCATTGCAGGTTCTTACTGAGCTGAAACCATATGTTGAGCTTGCTGAGAAGCTTGGGAGACTGGCTGTCCAGCTAGTGTCAGGTGGAAGTGGTGTGAAAGATGTAAAAGTGACTTATGCTTCTGCTAGGGCTCCCGATGACCTTGACACCAGGGTGCTCCGTGCAATGATCACCAAGGGTCTGATCGAGCCCATATCCAGTGTTTTTGTGAACTTGGTTAATGCTGATTTCAGCGCTAAACAGAGGGGACTAAGAATAAGTGAAGAACGCATTCTTGGAGATGGTTCACCTGAGAGTCCACTTCACTTTATCCAGGTTCAAATCGCCAATGTGGAATCAAAATTCGCCAGTGCCATATCTGAGAATGGGGAGATTAAGGTCGAGGGACGAGTGAAGGATGGAATTCCCCATTTGACCAAGGTTGGATCTTTTGAGGTGGATGTGAGCTTGGAAGGTAGCATTATACTATGCCGACAAGTTGATCAGCCAGGTATGATTGGCAAGGTTGGAAGCGTGTTGGGAGTAGAGAATGTCAATGTCAGCTTCATGAGTGTTGGAAGGATTGCTCCACGAAAGCAAGCTGTCATGGCAATTGGAGTTGATGAGCAACCCAGCAAAGAAACTTTGAAAAAGATTGGCGATATCCCAGCCGTTGAAGAGTTCGTTTTCCTCAAGTTATAGGGTGGCTTTGTCATTTTGCTAATTTTTTTCCATGGCAATTCTACTGGAGTGGGTATCATTACTTCATTGTAGCGCCCGATTTTGATTTGAGTGTTCTGTAGTAGCCAGCGTAGGGAGAGGAAAAAAATAATTCAGGTTTGAGATTGAGAATATACTTGAAAGATGTACCTGTGTTTTCTGCCTCAAATTCAGGTTTCTTTTCATCTTCAATGTCCTCATGGATGAAATAGTTTTTTAAATGTTTCATGATTCTCGTGGCATTTTATGTCTTGCTTATTAATGAATAAACATGACAAGCAAACAGTTGTTGCTTGTTACTTGAATCTATAAAGGCATTGTTCTCTTGTTTGGGAGCGAGCTCCAATTTTTTTTTTTTTTAAATTAATTTTAATGTTTTTGAATTATTTTATTTTGATATTAATGTTTAAAATAAATTTAAAAAAATAAAGAATTATTTTAATATTTTTATAAGAAAACATTTTATAAAATAACTCCTTTTAAAGTTTAAACACCTTCTAACTATCAAAATAATATTTTTTTATTTTTTAATATAATGCATCAAAATAATATAAAAAAATAAAAAAATTAATTTTAAAAAATAACAAATTAAAAAAATATTTTTTTTAAAATATTTTTAAAATACAAAAACAAGTTTAAATGGATTAGATTCGCCTAGCAATGTTTGGCCCATAATTTGCAATTTTGGAGGAGCACCGTCTATTTTTGGCCGGCGATTAAAGAGCAAAGCAAACAAATGTGATCTTTCATGAGTGCAAGCATTTACAGAACCACCACATGATAAATCGCAAACACACGGCATTTCAGATTTTCATATTATTCAAATCATGAATTCATACTTAGCTGGTGAACCATCAGAGACTGAATACTAAGATTTATGAACCTGAGAGGAAAGGAAGCTCAGCTAGAGTCGTGGGTAGGGAGATGCTGAAGTTATGAACTGTCAAGTAGGCAGCAATACCAGCAGCATAACCGGCAAAGGCAAAACCGCTCACCTGAAAAGAAGAAAACAAATTGTTTACTCAAAAGAAGATAGACAAGGAATACCATTCATCCAGGAGATACCTTCCGCAGGTACCAAAAGAAGTCCACTTTTTCCATCCCCATAAAAGCAACTCCAGCGGCAGAGCCAATAACTAGCATGGAACCACCAGTGCCAGCACAATATGCAACTAACTGCCAGAACTCATGATCTTGCGGAAAAGAGGAGAGATCATACATTCCCATTGTTGCTGCAACCAGTGGAACATTGTCTATAATTGCTGACACAACTCCGATTGCACTTGCAATCAGTTCAATATTTGGAATATGCGCATCAAGGTAATTTGCCAGTTCACGAAGAAGCCCTGCTGCCTCCAGACTGGGAAAAAAAATATCATTAAAAATTATTATAACCATGAAAATTAAAACCTTCTATTTTCCAATGGCAATATAGATTTTCATGAGAAAATATACAGAAAGGTGGGACGTTGTATTTGCGAAAGGAAGACGAATTCTAGTCACTAATAGAACTTGTAAACATCAGTCAAAACCCAAACCTAGACATAACACAAAATTCAAAGTGAAATGAATGCAGGTAAAAATTGTAAGCACAATGTACAATCATGGAACCGGAAAATCCATTCATTGTTTGCATGTATACCTGCTCACAGATAAAAGGATTCCAAGGAAGAAAAGGGCTCCTTGAGTGTCGATTCGTGATAAAGCCTGTGGTACTTTTAACTTTTGCCCTTCTGATTCACCATAATGAATAGCATCTGTGAGAATCCAAAGAACTCCAAGCCCAAGCAGCATACCCATGAAGGGAGGCAATCCAGTCAGGGCCTTGAACACTGGAACAAAAATTAAAGCTCCAATACCCACAGAGAAAACAAGCTGTCCTCGAGGAGCCATCTGCTCAGATGCCAAAACATTCGGCGTGTCCGGTCCCTTTCCATTAACTTCACTGAATGGAACATGAGTAACATGTATCAATCATCCATAATCTGTGAAGTTAAACTAACCCTTCAGAATTGTAATTCTTATTTTGTTTTAATGTTTCAAGAAGAATAGTACCTAGTTAAGGACAATAGAGACAGTGGGACAGCAAGAGAAACAACAGAGGGTACAAGCAAGTCCTGCAAGCAAAGGCCAAGTGCTTTTTAACTGATCTTGTTTGGTTAATTTTTTTCAAAGAGCTCAGTTATTACTTTTCAAAGCATTAGACTGACATGCATGCACTACCTATCAACTGTAACATAAATTCCAAGTGCTTCTCCACCTTAATGGTTGTAAAGTGTAATGTGAGATCATATGAAAAACATGTTTTCATCATAGTTATTAAACCCAACTCAGGGGTTGACGGGGTTGACCTGACCAAGAAGTCGGGTCCTGAGACACAGATTGACTTGGGTCAATCCAAGAAAATTAAAAAAAAAATGTTTGAGGTTTTAATATCCCACATGAAAAAGTTAAGAAACAATTCATGTAAATATAAGCTATATATGTTGTAAATAATGAACTTTAAAATATTATTTCAAAAGGTTTTTTTATTCCACATTGAAAAGATACTATCTTCTCCTTTTAAGTAGGAATATTTAAACCAAAAATGTTTCTTATTCTACATTGGAAATATACAACTTTCTTCTTGTAAATATATAATATATATACTAATTGGCTTCAAACCCACGTTGGAAAAATAAAATCTTCTTCCAGTGTTTATATAGTGAACTTGAACTAAAACCACCACTACTAAAAAGTCATGCACTCTTTGTTATTTAAAACACACGTAGAAAAGTTTAGAAACATGCTAAAAAAAAATGCTAAGACTATATATTCATCAATTATTTTTTTGGTTTATTAAGCAAAATGTAAACATTAAAAAAAAAATCTCACCCGAGTTACCCCGGGTCACCCGATTTCTAGAATGACACGGCGGGTCGTCCAGGTTTTACGGGGTTAAATGTAGACTTGAGTTTTGCTTACTTCAAACCTGGCCAAGGTCCTGCCAAGCCGAGCCGGGTTTGATAACTATAGGAGGTTGTAAAATTACTTGCCTCCGGAAAAGAATGAATCTTATCCAATTATTTTGATAGGACCTCCCTAGTTAACCAGTATATTTTGAGGGTAAATCCAATGTGCAATTTGATGTATGACATATTTCCCTCCCAACAATGCATTTTAGCCTATTTTCCACTACATCTAAATGTACATTATGGAATCCATTAAATCAAATCATGGATATGGATAGCAGAAAAACAAGAATACCAACATATCTAAAACAAGGGACCGATTTCTCCAGCATAATGAAAAATACCTTCATGGTTGGCAATGTTGATATCTGCCCATGTATCCATAGCATGGTGGTTGTAACATCACCAATAGGAGTCCATGCACCACCAGCATTCGCTGCAATCACAACAAGAGCTCCAAGAAGCCTGTAAGCAATATCCATATATGTAAACAGAGCTCAACTGAGCTAAAGAAGTTTCCAAATTAAAAAATTATAGAGGGATTCCAAAAAATGAAAGGTGGTTCAGGCAAAGTTGAACGCAAATACCCTCTTTCACCCTCAACTAAAAAAGAGGAATGGAAACCATCTAGGTGGTGGCCCAGTGGTAAGAGCTTGGGACCAAGAGGTTTGCTTTCTCTGTGGTCTCAGGTTCGAGCCCTGTAGTTGCTCATATGATGGCCACTGGAGGTTTACATGGTCGTTAACTTCAGGGCCCGTGGGATTAGTCGAGGTGCGCGTAAGCTGGCCCGGACACCCACGTTAAACTAAAAAAAAAAAAGAGGAATGGAAAAAAAAAGGAAGATCACGAGTAAATTAAGATTCCAATTTTTCTCATAATCTATCAAGCAATGCCATTATGGTGAAACTCTATATTCGGGTTCTGATAAATCAAGATTCAACACCATTCTAGGATCATCCTTTTTTTCTCTCCCCTCTCTTCTTTATCCAATTGTATATCATCTAAGCTAAACAGCCGAAAAGGATCCAGATAGCCAACCCCGACTATTTTGGGATCAAGGCTTGATTGACGTCTCTTCTTTATCCAAATTCAACAACTTTTGATAAGGTTTTCATACAAAAATCCTAATCATCCTAAATAGAATAGACTTTAAAGGGAGAAAACTGGGTAAATTGCCTCAAGTTAACACATCCTAGTTTTGTTCAGGTAGTGTTAAGCATGGAAACATCCAGAACTTGTCCAAGTCAGTACAAATCTAATAACATTTTTCAAAGAGTTATGCTAGTTATATGAAACCAGGAATTTGAGACAGGATGAGAGACTAATGTCAACCTATATTCTACAAGATTCTCAATAGGACAGGATAAGTTAGTAAAAATGCCAGCACATACTTGCGGTATTCTGATGGAGGTACTAATTTCCTCAATAAAGAAACCATGACAATGGTAGATGTCAGGTTATCGAGGACTGAACTAAGAAGAAAAGTGACAAAACCAACCTGCGGATCCAACAATCACTGGTCATGAACAGTTCATATGGAAACATAACACAAGAATGATGAGGATAATAGAGAAATTTCAAACTGAAAAATAATTAGAATCAAAAGCTAATCATTTTAGACCATAAATATTAGTACTTCGACTAACTACGTAACAGAGGAGTTGACCCTGCTTTAGAGGAAAAAAATGATTTTTTGAATTGGTATATAGCTGTAAGAATTAAGATATTGGACCACAAGCAAAAAACATCCTGCAACTATGCTGCTTCCTCATCCAATAATGTCTAATCTACAAAACATTTGAAATAAAGGACTTGTCAGTATGCCCAAGACCGAAGAAATATGGCACTAACCACCCAAAGGAGAGTCCTCGGCTTTCGAGTAGTTATAATGTCAGTAACCAGCTTAAATCCTTGGTGAGCATCAACTATCTCTACGATGGTCATTGCACCAAGCAAGAAAAATACTATTTGACTGACTTCTGCAGAAGCATGTGTCAGCTCTGAAACAGCTATATCAGGTGAAGGAGCCTGCACAAGAAAGTCAAACAGCCAAGATTATAATACGAATATTTAATGGAAAAGGTATGAATTTCAGATAAAAATGGAACTTGAATATAGTAGCTAAATCGGTTCATGGTAAACAAGCAAATATTATGAAGCTTACCCCAATGCTTCGTACTACCCATAAACTCACAGCCATCAATAATCCCACTCCACTTTTATTGAAGGCTAGAAACTCTTCAAAAATAATGCCTGCATATCCTATTCCGAAAAGCAATGCCATAGCAAGATCCTGTCTCAGAAAAAACATGAAGTAAACTACTAGTTTACCATTTTCCACAAAACCTGTCCTAATATGTTCAGATGCAAGTGTTGGTAACAATCGAATTAAAGAACTATCACATAAGATTAAGATAAACCTGATTGGCTGCAACCCAAGAATGGTTGATTGCTACTGCCCCTGTTGCAGCTGCAGCAAAAACTGCAAGAGCTTTCACCAAATCAGTTCTCGGCTGGTAGTTGGCTTCTAAATCTTGTGAGCTTGTTTCATCAAGTGAGCACAAAGGGTCACACGATCCGGATGTTGGTTCCAAATCCTGATTACATGCTAAAGGGTGAATAATAAGAGTGACAAATAGCATAGAGTGTGAGAAGACACCAATAAATTATAACAGCGTTCTCAACAACAATAACATTGATTCTTGAGTAACAAAAAAATGAGTTCCAAAGCAATAAGTTGGACTACAATCGATATTTCATGTACAGTCAGAGCCCGTCAGTATTTTCAATAAACTTTCCACGCCACAAAGAAAGAGAAATCTGCAGACCACATCTGCCTTTAAAGATATACGCATTCATTATCCATCGAAAATTCATAGTACGCGACAAAATTAACATATGCATGGAGATAGCACTTCCCAGTAATAATTGCAGAACCATAGCGATAGATTAAACAAAAACATTCATAAGAAATGCAAAACCTTACCGGATAAAATTACAAAAAAAATTTCCAGTAATCTGAGAGCGCTACATTCACACAAAACCAAATTCACATGCATAATATGCCAAAATCAAAAATCCAAATTCACCAACCAGCAAAACAAGTAAACGGGACATCCTTAAAATTGAAACTTAATGAAAATGCAACATAAAAGAGAACCTGAAGCTGGTTATCAATGATGGGCTGTTGACCTTGTCGCTTATTTGAAGAAGAAGGAGGTGGTGATGATGACCCTTTAGCCTTGTCTTCAGCTCTAGCAAGTAGTCCATTACCAAGAATTCTTGAACCTCTTAATTTACACAAAGAAGAACCAAAAGAAGACTTGTGAGGTAGTGACGATAGAGGAGTGGAAGAAATAGAGTGGAAAGAATGTTTCTTGAGTTGCTTTGCTGTGTGCAAATGGTGTGTCCCAATTGAGAGGGATGCCATTACAGCTATAGACTCTGAAGATTGGAGACGGGAAGAGGCGGGCTTTGTTTCAGTGTAGAGTTAATGATTGTGTGTTATTGCCACGGAGAGGAGAGATTTTGAGATTTTTTTTCTTTTTTCTATTTTGGAGGATAATATGGAAATGGCTTATCGACAGGATTCATAGGCGTGGAAAATCCAGAGAGGAGCAGGCTGACGCCACCACTTGTCGTTCTTCTTTTTTTTCTTTCTTTTTGGTAATTCTCTTGCAAGTTACTATTTATCCACGAGGAGAGCGGGCTACTTTGAATTTCATGGTGTTGGAAGAATGGTATTTTTTAGATTTTAAAGTTTTTTTTATAAATATATTAAAATATATTTTTTATTTTTTAAAAAATATTTTTGATATCTAACATCAAAACAATTTTAAAATATATATAAAATAATTTTAAATAAAATTTTATTTTTCAAAATTTAGCATTCCAAACCCCCACTTAAAACCATTTATAAATAGACTTTAATTACATTGTATTAACTATAATTAATTGAATTAATTTGATCATTAGCAGCAATATTTATTTATTTTTATTGTACTTTTTTATATATATAAATAAGTTATTTTTTTTATATTTCTGAACAACAATATCTTTAAACTAAAATTAAAAGTAAATTTAAATTTAAATTTACATGACCTTATTCTCATAATCATCATCTTTTTTTAAGATTTTATATAAAAAGAAAAATAGAAACAATGCAATTTTGGAAAACCTTTTTTTAGAATCCAATAAAGAAAATCAATTTGAAAAAAAAAACTAATCAAAATATTTTAATGATCAAAACTATAAAAACTAAGTAATACTAATCCCCTAATTTTTAAATAAAGTGCTCTACTTAGATACAATTTGTACGGAAGAAATCTTGGGCTATAGAGACATGACAATGTTTACTTGAATTCAAGAATCTATAACTGGCACATTTCATTTTTTACCACAAGATGAGGAAGTTTGGCTGCTGGTAAGTACCCTTGATTTCATTACTGAAAATTCAAATAAAGTACTCATTTTCCGCAAAAACCATACTCCTTCTCTTCCATAACACAAGTTTCGGGAACATGAAAGCTCTATCTATTTTCATGGTTATTAAATCTGGTATGGTATGGCCGACAGATTAATTTGGAACCTAAATGATCACAAGCCATGATCGAGTTTGAAGAACAAACCCGAGCATGCAATTAACCTGGAAAGACCTGTGCAACCTACTGGGTTAACCTGAGATCCAGATGACTCGACCTAATCTAACAAAACCAAAATAACTAAACTACAAATACCTAGAGTCACTTATTTTTTATAGCGTTCACCATGCTTAGCCTCATTTTTTTTAGAACTTGAACAAGTTTCTTTTGGGTGGGAGCTGAGCCAAAAACAAATTATTATCGAAGATAAAAGATTTAGAAAACAGAGGTATTGCCTCGCGCGCATGAGAGCAATCAAAGATTATTTCTTACTTAACATAATTTTATGTGCATGAGCCTACCACTATATCCTTATTAGTTATTAGCTTAAATCAAAATTTATTATATAAACACTGGAAGAATGTTTTATTTTTTCATTGTAGGATTGGAAACCTATTAACATATATACTCTATATTCACAAAAAGAAAATTGTGGTTTTTAAATGTGGGATTAAAAATTTTATTGATTTAAATATTTCATCTTAAAAAAAAATTGAATAAAATAATTTTAAAATAATTTTTAAAATTTTATTATTTATAATATATATAGCTTAATTATTTTTTAATTTTTTATTATAAGAATTTAAAATTTCAAATATATATATATATATATATATATATATATATATATATTTTTTCCAGGTTACCCAGTCTGAATGTAATAACTATGCTTATTTCAGTAACATGA
>Ga0307517_10007755_pt1 | contig 15561 bp, 7 predicted proteins | sample 23_EM_MG_FD_194515 | JGI IMG/M metagenome (GOLD analysis project Ga0307517, IMG submission 194515) | Populus trichocarpa ectomycorrhiza microbial communities from riparian zone in the Pacific Northwest, United States - 23_EM | ecosystem: Host-associated > Plants > Roots > Unclassified | place...
TCTCTTTTGCTGCACTTGCAGCTGCTGCAATGGCAGCAAGGCTGCTGCCATTGCAGCTCTCTCTTTCTCTCCACTCTCTTGCACACACTCACGTTCTCTCTCTTATTTTTCTCTCAAAAATAAGCCTATTTTATAGGCAATTCTTGGTCAACATGGAGGGGCCAATAGCCTTAAAACATGGCATGAATTGTGGCACAATTCATACTTCCACTTGCTTTGTGGTGGGGTATTGCCACAAATGGCAATATCCTAACAACAAGAAGTGAGGCTCGTTGTTGGTGTCGATAATGAGGTTGACAAGCTTACCAGCAATTTTCGGGCCATCCAAGCTGTGTTTGCAGATGCAGAGGAAAGACAGTTGAAGGATCAGTTAGTCAAGCATTGGTTAGATCAGCTCAAAGATGTATCGTATGACATGGATGACATTTTGGATGAGTAGGGCACAGCAATTGCAAAATCAAAAATGAAAGTAAATGAGCATCCCCGCAAGACTGCTAAAAAGGTATGCTCCTTCATGATCATCTCTTGCTTTCGTTTTAGAGAAGTTGGTTTGCGTCGTGACATTGCTCATAAGATAAGAGGACTGAATGAAAGAATAGATAAAATTGTGGTTGAGAAAGATAGGTTCCACTTCAAATCATTTGAGGTGGGAATTAAACAGTTTGAACATCAAAAAACCACTTCTGTTATAGATGCAGCAGAAGTGAAAGGTAGAGAAAAGGATAAAGATGGGGTGGTGGAAATGTTGTTGAGTGAGAGGAGTCAAGGACCAGCCCTCTGTACAATCTCTCTAGTAGGGATGGGAGGGATAGGAAAGACAACCCTTGCTAAATTTAATGATCATGATGTGACGACCCACTTTGATAAGAGAATATGGGTTTGTGTATCAGATCCTTTTAATGAGATAACGATTGCCAAGGCAATCCTTGAAGATCTCACGGGGTCTGCACCAAATTTAAACGAATTGCAGACTTTAGTGAAACATGTCCAAGAATCAATTAGGGGAAAGAAATTCTTGCTTGTCCTAGATGATGTGTGGAATGAAGATTCCACAAAGTGGGAGCAACTGAAAGACTCCCTCAAGTGTGGTTTGCCTGGAAGCAGGATTTTGGTGACCACACGAAAGAAGAATGTCGCGAGTAGCATGGGCTCCTCACCCATTGACATTTTAGAACTAGGACTTCTCTCTACGGAGGAATGTTGGTCACTGTTCAGTCAGTTCGCATGTTTTGAAAAGACCAGTAGAGAGTATGATAATTTAGAAGATATTGGTAGACAAATTGCAGCAAAGTGTAAAGGCTTGCCTCTTGCTGCAAAGAGTCTAGGAAGTCTTTTGCGCTTCAAAAGTAGAATAGAAGAGTGGAAAAATGTCTTGAACAGCCATGTTTGGGAGATTGAAGAAGCTGAAAGCAAAATTTTGGCTCCTTTATGGTTGAGCTACTTTGACCTGCCCTCTGAAATGAGACAGTGTTTCTCATATTGTGCAGTCTTTCCAAAAGACTTCAGATTTCGAAGGGATGCTTTGATCAAACTGTGGATGGCACAAGGTTTCCTTCGGGAAACACGGAATAAAGAGATGGAAGTACTGGGTCATGAGTGCTTCGAAGCTTTAGCTGCTCGCTCTTTCTTTCAAGATTTTGAGAAAGACGAGGGTGATGGCAGCATTTATGCATGTAAGATGCATGATATGGTGCATGATTTTGCACAAAGTTTGACAAAAAATGAATGTTTTAGTGTAGATATCGATGGTGCGGTAGAGTCGAAGATAGACTCTTTTTCTAGAGATGCCCAACACTCCATGGTAGTGTTTAGAAATTATAACTCATTACCTGCGACCATTCATAGTTTCAAAAAGCTTCGCAGCTTGATTGTTGATGATGGTCCTTCATCGATGAATGCAGCCTTACCTAACTTAATCGCTAATTTGAGTTGTCTAAGAACATTGAATTTGTCAAGCTGTGGAATAGAAGAAGTCCCATCCAACATAGGAAAGTTGATACACCTGAGGCATGCTGACTTGTTTGGTAATCTAATCAGGGAGTTACCTGAAGAGATGTGTGAATTGTATAATATGCTAACTTTAGATGTCTCGGGTTGTGAGAAACTTGAAAGGCTGCCTGATAACATAGGAAGACTAGTCAAATTAAGACATCTCAGTGTTTATAACCAGCAGTTTGTGAAGATGAGAGGAGTTGAGGGGTTAAGTTCTCTTCGGGAATTAGATGAGTTCCATGTGAGTGGTAGTGGTGAAGAGTCTAATATTGGGGATTTGAGAAACTTGAACCACCTTCAAGGATCTCTTATGATAAGTTGGTTGGGAGACGTGAAAGATCCTGATGAGGTTAAGAAAGCAGAACTTAAGAGTAAGAAACACCTCACTCATTTAGGTTTAATTTTTGAATCGAGGACAGACAGGGAGAAAATTAACGATGATGATGTCCTTGAAGCCTTAGAACCACCTCCAAACTTAGAATCTTTGGAGATAAGTGATTACCAGGGAATCATTCCAGTGTTTCCTAGTTGGATTAATAAACTAAGGGTTGTTTCACTCCATGACTGGGATAAGATTGAGAATCTGCCTCCTTTGGGGAAGTTGCCATCTCTTGAAGAATTGAGAGTAGTTAGGATGGAATGCGTGGGAAGGGTGGGGCGTGAATTCTTGGGATTGGGAGTTGATAGTGAGGATAGTGACATTAGTATTGGAGAAATGACATCATCATCAGCAAATACTATTATTGCATTCCCCAAGTTGAAAAGTCTTTCCTTTTGGGTTATGGAAGAGTGGGAAGAGTGGGAAGGAGGAGAGGGAGGAAATGAAGATAAAACAAACATCTCCATTTCAACCATAATTATGCCATCTCTTCGTTCCTTGGAAATTGTGGAGTGTCCAAAACTGAAAGCACTTCCGGATTACGTGCTCCAGTCAACAACTCTAGAGCAACTGAAAATCATAGACAACCCAATTATAGGAGCGCAATTCAAAGCGGGAGGAAAGGGCTGGCCCAACGCCTCTCATACCCCAAACATCAGAATTTATTAGTTAATACCCACAGATTAGATGAGGTAAAGTGTTCTTTTATATTAATTAAATCTGACATCACATTGTTTTTTTTTATGTATTTATTTATTAATTAATAGAAAAGGGTAGCACTTAATTTTATGTATAATTTTAGGAAACTGATCTTCAACTTAATTTCTCCTCTTAATTGGCAGTCTTCCTTATTATGGGGCAAGGTTTAATACGACAATACATAATTGGCTGTAGGTAACTAACTTCTATATATGTAATTAGGAACTAACTTCCTCTTTTATTTATTTATTTGTTTGTTTATTTATTTATTTATTTGTTTATTTATTCAACTATATAATCATCTTTCGTGTTGCATGCAGGCATGGGGAAAGGAAATATTGCCAGCGCTCAAATCCATCGGAAGAGGAGGAGATGTGTATGTATCCTTTAAATTAATTAATTATATTGTTTCTGACTTTGCTTTTTATGTTTTTAGTTATTGTTGTTGCCCTCTTTGTTTCTTATAATAGTTTGAATATTATCTGTACATTCAAAATAAATTTGTTACCTTAACATTTAAATTAATAATAATATTTCCGGGATTGTCCGTGGTTTTTCCCCTCATTTTGATAGGGTTTTCCACGTAAAATTATCGTCTCCTTTGCCTTCTTTTATCTCTCTCTTTTGGTGCTTTGCAAAAATATTTTTACCTATTTCAAACATATATAAAATAAAAATATTAAAATAAAATAAATATATATAAAATAAAAGTATTAGAAGACTCATATAATAACAAGATATTTGCTTTAATTAACTAACCAGATCTTTGCTTTAATTAACTAGTACATATTTTTATAAATTTTATGGTTCATTAATAACCTCAATCTTTTATATCTAGCATGATAAATTATTTTTTTAAAATCTCTTTTTTTTATTAATTTTTTTCTTCTTGCTTACAGTAAACATGACTTTCAACAGCATTTTCTTCAATATTTTCCTAAAAAATGTTGTTTGAATGTCTTATGATTATATTCCACGTAAATTCTTGTCAATTTCATATTTTCTTCATTTCATTTTGATTTTTTATTTTAAAAATTATAAAAGATTTAAAAACAAGTAGATAGGATAGGATGGAGAGTTTGATGAGGGATTTTTTTTTTTGGTAGGAAACATACCATTAAATTAACTATAATCAACGATGATCTAAGAATTATTTAATTATTTTTATGTTATAAATATTATTTCTCTTTTATAAACTAAGAGTATTAAATTATAATTAATTTGCAACAAGACAAAATCCCAAGCATATTGGATTTTTTTGGACGGGAAGGAGACCCACGGAACCTGGATACATAACGTGTCCACACCCTGCTGGCACCTCCTTCCACGTGGTACAATCTTATCCTTTCAACCCCTCATCACTTCCGATCACCCCACCAAACCCAAGCACAGATCGTCCCTTGACAAAAAGCGCGGGAAAACGAAAAAAAGCCAAAAAAAATAAAGATATAAAAAAATAAAAAATCCGACACGCGAACCATTTCACGGCTCTCCACGCAGGGTGAGAAGGAAGCCGAGCTCGTGGTCCGGACTCTCATTTCGTTCTCGTTTTTCCTTTCTTCCTATGGCGCCAAGAAAGAAGGCTGAAGAGACGAAATCGACGTCTTCAGAGAAGCCAGCGACCAGGAGGTCGGCTCGGATGACTCGGAGCACAGCTAAGCGATTCAATGCGAAGCTGACTGAGTTACCGACCGAGTCGGGAAAGAAGAGAAAGCAAGAGAAAGCAGCAGAGAGTAAGGAGAAGAAGGTGAAGACTCAAGTGAAAGAAGAAGCGGAAACTAAGACTTCGTCTTCCTCGGAGGCTGAGGTGGAAGTTAAAGCAGAGGAAGTTAAAGAAGAAGAACCGGAGGCTGACGAGGACGGAACGAAAGAAGAAGATGCTAAGGAAGAGAATCCTGCTGGTGATGCAGTTACTAAGACTATTGTGATTGAACATTGGTGAGTTTTTGTATTTTTTTTAGGTTTTGTTTGGTTTGTGAGAAAGTAGAGGAAAACACTAAACTGGATAAAAATGAATATTCTTTTATTTAATTAAGCGAGTGTTTTCTTATCTAATTTCTTAAAAAATTATGTGAGTGTTTTTTTGGTTTTGGGAGAAATAATAGTGGAGTTAGGGTTTTAGGTACTTGGTTTCTGATTTATTTTTCTTCTTGGTTGCTGAGAAAATGGAAGAAGGTAGAGGAAACTGCGTTGAGATTTCAAGCCCTGGGTTGTTTTTTTTTTGTGCGTGTTTGTAATTGATTTAAAAGTGTGAACTGTAAATTAGGCTTAGAAAAGTGGTTTTTTCAGTCTTGAGAGGATTGGGGATTTTTGTTTCTAGGGTTAGTTGAATTCGTGATTGATTATTTTACTCTAATCAATTTTGACTCTCTTTCCCTGATTGTGTTTGGTTTCAAAGAAAATAGAGGTGTAATGAAAGAGGGTTGATAGAGTAGTTTTTCAATAAACTTGGGGGTGGGTTTATTTTGAGTAAGCGAAATTAGATTAATAACTTTTTGTTTTTGTTTTGGTCAATTTTGATGTCTGTCTTCAATTTTTCTTGTCTTTTTGGGGTTTGGAGAAATAAGAAATAGTATTATTGTTTCTAATTAGAAAGTCTGTTTGGCTGCCCAGAAATTGGTTGAAAGGAAAGGGTTAAACGGCAAGTGTCTCATCCCAGGAAATTAATTGGAAATGCTGTTTTGTTTTTTAAAATTAATCTGGTTGTTTTCTAGGGAAAATGGAGTAGTACTTTTAAGGTTTTAGTTTCTGGTTCTTGCTGTGCTTGATAGCGAATATAGAAGCATTGTTTGTATCTAATCGGATCTTTTTTGGTCGGGATCTGTTTCCTTTGGTGTTTAGGAAGGAGAGTTGAAATCTGCTCTGTGTTTGTTTTTGTGGTTCAACCTTGTTTTTGAAAAATTTTGATTTTTTTTAACTGTATATTTTTTGTGTTTTTTGATTGTTTTGATGTGCTGATGTCAAAAATGAATTTTAAAAAATAAATAAATATATTATTTTAATGTATTTCCAAGAAAAAATCACTTTAAAAAACAACCATTACCACAATGTCAAACACTATCTTAAACTTTGATTCGACTTATATATCTTGGCTTGAGGTTATTTGATCTTTTAATTTTTTTTTCCTGTTAGAACCTGTAGCAGTGAAGTTGAGTATTTTCACTTCATGTGTCGGATTTTAAAGAAGGTTGAGGAACTAGATAGAGATAAAAACTTATTTATTTGTTTATTTAGTTAGTTTGGAATGGTTTGAACTTCAAAATATAGAATGATGATTTTGTTCAGCATTATTTAGTTTTTCTAGTGAGTAATCTTGCATTTTAAATTACCAATATGAAAACATCTACTTGGTGGCTGAGGTGTGGTTTCATAGGAAAGTTCTGTTGCATAGGGCATTAAGTGTCATTATGATTCAAGGAATTATTGCATTAGTGTTTATTCATGTTTTTTTTTTTTTTTTGGCAATATGCCCCTAGCTAAGTTCCTCGTGCTAAAAAATGAGGCTTCTATCATATGACGCATTTTCTAATCCATATGTTGATTCTTGCAGCAAACAGTGCAATGCATTCAAGACAAGAGCTATACAGGTGAAAGATGGTTTGTTGAGTGCCTTTCCTGGTATCTCTGTGTTACTCAATCCCGAAAAGGTACTTTTGCTGGGCGATGTAACTTCTTTACACAGCTATTAGTTGAATCTAGCCTTGAGCTTCTTTTTTGTTTGCCAAAGACATTGAGTTAAATGATGTTTTTGATAATCTAATGCTTTGTGTACATGGGTAAATTTCTTCTTTAGTGCCCTTCTCATGGACACCCAATCTCACACTGAGGGAAATGGCATAATGCAGCTATTTTTAAATTTTTGTAGTGGGAGCTTTTCAATAATCCAAAGTGTTCTGCATTTGGCTCAATTACTTATTTTTTTACTTCTGTAATTGATGCGTATTCGTCTGGGTAAAAAAGCACATTCGTGTCCAGTTTTAAAAATCTGTTGTATCATGACCTTTTCAACAATCTAATGCTTTGTGTTCTTGGATGAGTATCTGGTACAGTGCTCTTGTTGTCAGAACTTCGTAATGCGCGTGAAAAAGCAGATTTGTGGCTAATTGTTGTGATTTCTTTTATTGAGGGCTTTTACTTATTGCAATATGTATAGGGTCATATTTTGAGCATTGTCATATTTTGGAATGCTATGTATTATTTGAAATTGCAGTGAAAATCAAAGATTTACAAGCTTGGGTCATGTGGTACCTTGATTCAATTATGAATTGACGATGTGGTTATGTCTCAATGGTATTATCTCGGATGTTTATGCTGTTTATTGCATACATTAGACCTTTCAACATTGTTTCTTGTGAATCCAAACTCCACAGTGCTTTACGTACAAAATATGGACACAAAAAGAAAGAAAGAAAGAAAGAAATGGAGATTGATGTTGATATTTTTTATGATATTAAAACCAAAACCTCGATGCATGCATATGCCAAGCTGTTTATCATTATTTTGATTGTCATGGTCAAAGTTTTGTCCTTTTCCTGGTGTTAACCAAGTAATTGCTGCTGACGTCAACTGATAAGGTCTTTGATAACACATAGGATAGGGACAACAAGTTTTCTTTGCAGAAGGATTATCTGCCATCTTACTGGCATATTGTTTGGTGTTTTAACTTCTCCTTTACTTGCATATTTTCTGTTTAATTGATGTTTCTCTCCAATTCTCAACAGCCTAGAAGGGGATGCTTTGAAATACGGGAAGAAGGTGGGGAAACATTCATCAGTCTTCAGGTAAAATTCACACTTGAAGTATCTATTGATAGTCTATTTAGTTCATCAATTTGTGGCTGATGCATTTTTTTATTTTAATTTTGTTTCATTCTCTTAAAACCTTTAGGAATGGTTAATTTTATCATGCCTGCAGAGTTTCCATATTTAACAAAGATCAGTACTCAATGATTTCTGGTAAAAACTTGTGAGTTCAATTTTAAAATATGAGATAGCTTGAATAATAAATTGTTCTTTGTTTGATCTGAGATGTCTGTCATGAACTAATGATTTTCTTCAAAACCTTCATCTTTGTACCTTAAAAGGCTTAAACAAGTCCAAGTCTAATGCACCATTTTCTGTGGGTCTAAAAAAGAGCGCGTGGTGGTTAAATCAACGATTCCGCATGGCGCATGCAATAGCCCTTCTTCTGTCAGTGAGGGGTAAAAATTCGCATTAGTAAAACGCCATTTTATATGATGTTTATTTTGTAATCTTCGACGAAAACTAGGTCTTTGGTGAAATTGTACATAATTTACAGATATGTTAGCTCTTGGGACTTGGCTCAGTTTGTAAAAGATTCTTGATTTGAATCTAGCTATTCAAGTAGAATTTAAGTAAATGTTTGAATTAACAAGATCAGACAGGGTCCCTTCCCATTTTTATTTAAAAAAATTATCTGACATACTTTGCTAAAGTAGCCTTTGCTGGTGCTTGAAATTGTTTCATTTTTGCTCCACCTGTCATCTATTGCAGAACATGAAAAGACCGTTTCCACCTTTGAAGGCACTTGACATGGACCAAGTCATCTCGAATATAATTGACAGGGTCAAAAGCTCAACCAATGCATCTGGATGAATCTGGTTGAATTACAAGAGAGTCCTTTTTTGGGGGGGTTTCATCGAAAGTTAACCAAGTTAATCTGGTTCAATGGTCAAAACCTTAAAAGAGCACTGATCGTAGGTGTGGATTAATGATTATGCATTTCCTAATTATTCTTCTGATTCTGTTAAGGTGAGCCTTACAGCCATTTTGGATATTCTTGAGAAGCTCATATGATGAGCCTGTGCGGACAAGCGGATTCATGTTTGTGTATTTGAAATGTTTTTACCACAGCTAATGAATTCAGGAAAGTGGTTCTTCGGATCGATGTTTGATCATTGTCTTGATTATGGAGCTTGATTTTACAATTTCTTTTTATCGATTTGGTTTTCTGATTTTCATCAGAATGTTCAAGTAAGATTGTTAACCAAATACACTCCAGATCATTTATTTCTGTCAAATTGCTGTGAAATCTTGGCAGCAATAAGGCCCGACTGCCCTCCTCAGGCAGGATACTTGACGCTTTAGCTACAGCACTGCAAGTGTTGATATGCACACACAGCATCCAGTATCCATCGTAAAAAAGGTGAAGAAAAAAAGTTGTGGTTGATGAAAAATCAAGGCATGTTCATAAAGCATGTAAAAATTTTGAATTTGCAATCTATAAGTATAAATCAGACTAAACTTGTATGCCCCCATTAGGCCTCCAACTTCATTTCAAATTGAGGTGATTGGAGGGGGATGTAATCAAATGTAGCACAAAAGACATTGATTCTTGTGCTAACTTCCATGCTATCCAGCTTCGGTTTTCTCCATTCTTTTACCTAGTTTTTCTTCTGCCTTGTTCTATTGCTTGCCTTTCAAAAACCCATCATGCAGGCCAACAATCCTATCACCACGACGGCACCACCAGCATGCATTTGTGAAGAAGCAGCTTCAGCAGTTGTTTCATCTGCCATTGGTGCATCAGCCAATGGAGAGGCTGTGGGTACATCAGCTACTGGTCCATCAGCAGCCACTGGCCCCTCGGTCGGTGATTCAGTTGGAGTGGATGGTTCCACCTTGGATGGTGCAGGAGCCTTGGAAGGAGATTTGGCAGTTGGAGCTGGTGCCTTCTTGGGAACGGCAGCAGGTGGTGGTGGAGGAGCATTGTTCTCAATCCCTGGAGCCTCAATAGGTTCGCTTACTTGGAGCACCGAAATGTTATAAGGCTGTGCGTACACGGGTTTGACAAGTGATGCGACGAGAGGAGCACCTTTCACTGCTGAACCGAATTTGATTCCCTCAGCAGTTCTGCTAATATTCAAGAAACCTTGTCGATCATCTGCAGCGCCACTAGCTTGGTACAAGGTGGTGACGATAGTGCTGGCCTTTTTAAGTTTTGAAAGCTTTATTTGATCATAGTAATCAAGAATTACATGCGCACTCAAGATCCTCTTGGCAATGTCCAAGGGTCTTCCAGAGAGCCCACCAATCGAGCTATTATCGAGAGCAAGCACAGTGATGGTTTCTCGGCTGCTCATTTCCTTGGCGAGCCCGCTTTGGGTTAGGAGATCATTGAAGCTAACAAACTCAGGGTATTGTGCAAGGATCTTGGTGATGTTGAAGGCCGTGGAGGTTGAGGAGATTAAGCACAAGATTGCAATGAAGAGGAGGGAAGAGACCTTGGAATCCATCTTTGTGAAAGGATGCTGCCAAACCCTTCCTCCTTATTATTAATATTATTATCTCTTCTGTTGGAATTCGAAGCAGATAATGCTGAGACCTTTATAGGCATGTTGAGATGTTGACCAGAAACAAGATGCTGACCAATTGATGGCTGAGAATGAATTTCTCTTACAGATCAGGATATATGAGGTTTCGAATTTGCATGTCATCAATCATGATGTGTTGTTTGGTTGGGCTTTAACAATGGAACGTGGTTTTAGAGAGTTGTTGATTATTAGAAATGCTTTCATGGACTAAATTTAGAGCTTTCTATCTGAGTGTTGTCAGGATTGCACTGTAAATACCTAACCTTCCATCTAATTAATGCAACCCTTGTTCCCAATCTAGTCCTATTTTCTAACAAATTTGACTACTAATTTTACAATGATAAACATTTTATTTCGAAATTGATATTATTTAGAATGATGTATGATTATTTGTATTTTAAATCAGATGAATCTCGATAATTCTCTAATCTTTCTCTTTAACTTGGGTTGAGTTTCAAATTGATAATTCTCTAATCTTTCTCTTTAACTTGGGTTGAGTTTCAAATTAAATTAGGTGTGAGTTAACTCAATTTAACTTGATATTAAAACCTAATCAAAACTCGGTTAATTTTTTTTTAAAATAAAAACATCATTTTAAATTAACTAAAATTAACCTTTTAACTCTATAATCCGGGTAAAGCTAGGTTTAATAACTTTATTTTGACAATGCAGATTTCTAGCAACTGAAAGCAATGAAAGTTTTTCGGTGTTCATGTTCAAATTATTTCCTAATTAAGGGGATGTCACGAGATGAACAAAAGAGAAGCAAATTATTGAACAGACATGGAATGGGGCAAAATCTAATCCCATCAAAATTGGTTATGAGCTCATGTTGGGCTATATTTGGTCAAGCAAAGTGTTGGGCTTGGAGAATTGGGTAGGGAAATCAAACCCATATATGAACAGGCCATTTTGTAGATTAGGAATTCGAAGTCCACAAACTTCAGTTTCAAAGAAGCCTAAGGGTGTTTTTTTAGCATCGGTGATGATGATGAATTGACAATATCTATAATAATAACAAGAATAGGAATAATCCCGCATTAGGGAGGCTTTAGTCGGTTAGTTAACATAAGTTTTTATATTAGATTTATAATGAAATTTAAATTTATAATACTAATTAAACATTAACACATATATGAGAAATAATTTTAATCTCTTAAAAATTCTTGTGTATATATATGAATAATCTATTTTTCTTATGGGTTAGAATCATTATTACTATCCTTAGTAGTTAATTTCAGTAAATCTCAGTGTTCTTACTTATTTAAAATTGATATATTTTCATCATTTAAAAACATAATTATACCAAAGTACATCAATGAAGGTTTGAGGTAATTAGAAATCATATTTGATTGATATTTTTTTATAAATTATGATTGTGTATTCTCTAGAACATATAAATATTAATTTTAAAGAGAAAAGAGGATCGAATAAGATATAGATAGACAATATCATTTACTTTATAATCATTGAGTAGGTGTTCAGCACTGATGTGAATATATGATTTTTATAATCAATATTAAGTGTAGATACTTTTCCGAGCTTTCATGACCTTCTAATACACGTAATTCAGGGTCGCTCTCAATATTAATCATTAAAAAACAAAACCATTTCAAAAGATATGTTTAATAAAATCTAGCAAGTTAAAAGGAATAAATACCCTGCTCATTGCACACCGTATTTATTCTTCTTGGATGAATGAATGGGAATATGGCTGTACCAAATAAAGATTGCTCTAATAATATTTAACAAAGTAATTAAGATTTAATCAATCCCACTGTAATTCTTGTTCCCTCTCCTTTCAACTTTTCCAATATTCCCCCGAGAGAGCTAGAGATTTCTTCACGGTACTTGCTGCTAATTCGAGTTATACCTCATCTAATAGCCTTTAACTTTGGTACTATTCTCTCTTAATCTTGCTTTACGTGACTAATATGTTAATAAGTGCCCAAAATGTTAGTAAGCACATATGCTGTCTTCTCTTAATATATTGCTTGTTGCTCTTCCATAGAATTCTGTGGAACTCTTTGATGGTTTTTGTGCACAGGTAATTGGATCGCTCTCTAGGAAAAGGAGAAGAAAAGGTAAGGGCTAATACACGTTGTCTTCCATAAGATTGCTTAACTATAGTTTAATTAACTAATTAAGTCAATGATAATCCTTGGGTTGTCGGGTATTTATGCCTCGAAGGGCCAATTTCCTTACAAAACCTTTATGTTTTTACTAAATAATTGTGTGTGTGATTAGGTACATATCCCTTCAAGGGTCCCCAAACCCTCCCCCCTTTTGCTCTCTCAACATTCTCTATGATGAGATCATAGCCGCCAAGCACATCTTCATCGTTATTTGTAAACATAAAGATGGAGTTTCAAACTTGAGATTTTTTATAAATAAAAAATAGAATGTTAATGTCAATTAACTTTAAGGACCGTTATCTTTTTTTTTTTAATTATATTCTATTAATAGTGTTAACGTAAGAGTAAAATATAAGAAAAACAAAGATGTATTTAATTAAAGAAATAGAAAGATAATAAATATGTTTATGAAACAATTTTGAAATAAATTTTCTGTACATTCAAAACAGAAAATACTGCTGTCTTTTATATTCCAAGATAATAATCAAATATTATAAAAAAATAACTCTAAATAATCATTTTAACTTTTATTAAAAAAATAAAATCAGATCGGTTTTTACACATAGATTACTTATATAAAAACAATTAGATTAAACAATTTATGCTGCAATGGACATCATGGCCGTATGAAATAGCCAATCTACAGATCCCATTGGATGAAATTATTTTGAAAATTAAACACAAAAATTTCAAATTATTAGGTTTTGATGATCAGCATGACATATACATATCAAAGCGACACTTACCCTTTTCTTTTGATTCTCAATGGGAATTGGATAAAAACAAAGCCTATTGATAAGGATCATGAAAGTGGTAAAATTGTCCCACCCAGCCATCCAAATTCCCTTTGTAGCTAGAAAGTAAGGATTAAAAGGAGGCTGAAATATGGGTTGAAGCTCGAGGATACAAAAAAAAAAAAAAAAAAAAGGAAAATCTTGACGATATGATTTTGTCGTCCTCCAAAATTCTAGCAAATTCATGAGCAGACAAATAAATGATTAGGATTTGACATGGATACGACAAAACGATGTATCTTGGTGCAAACTAAGCACCTTCCTTTACACATGTTTTCCTGTTCCTTATTCCATGCAGCTTATTTTTTCTGGTTTTGTCTCTCTCCTATGCCTGCCCCAGCGTGGATGTCACCGGCTGTGTATTTCCTTTTTATCCAGTTTTGATTTTTATAGTATCTTTAGGTAATTTTTTTATGATTTTTATAGTATGTAATTTTTTAATGAGATTAAGTCTTTTTATTTGAATTTAATTTAAACCATTTAAATATGAACTGATATGTATATGGATAAATTTTCTCTCTACATGCTGTCCTTAGAATATTGGCATACGAAATCATGTTTCTCTCCTACACATATTCTGATAAATTAAAATAGTGTTTAATTGTTGTTTTAAAATAAAAAAAATACAAAGATAATTATGATAAAATTGTTATTTAGAGATGAAAGAAATTCGTTCAAAAATTATTAATAGGGGATGGAATAGGGGATAAATTAATACTGGGAATTAGCAGTATGATTCCCTCATTCTCTTTTGGTTCTTTAAATGCTTGTTTCCAGCATAACAGCTGTGGTTGGAATCACCTAGAACTATAAAGTCATATGTGGTGTGACAATGTTAAAAGTTGATCCAAATCCTAATGAAAAACGGAATCACAAATTTTATTTTTTTCATTTTCTTCTGAAGTGTGCATATCTTTATTCATACCCAGGAAAAATAAAATAAAGTAATGCATGACAGATGGAGCTGGAGAGGGTGGTGGGGGGATCGATGATGTTATAAAAAAAACATAGAAGGATGTCGGCATCACTTAGGGTTTCACCAAATCATAATATATGTATACACACACATACACATGGGTTTGTCGTTTAGGATTTTGTGGTATGCCTAAAGAGGAACAAGAGCAGCAAAGGATGACCTTCTTCTTGAGGGTTTGGATTGTTAAAGGCATGCACGAATTCTCAGTAACTTCACAATGGGGAACTGGAATCAAAAGGTTTGAGGGAGTTCAGGACCACGTACTATCCCACGAAGTCTTCCAAAACATAATCTAGGACTGCGTTGTTTGTCCATTCTCTTTTTTCCTTGTTTTAACAGGTCGTGACTGATCATGCATGAGAATATATAATTAATACTCTATTAATTGATCAATGCTTAGACAAATTTTAAAGATTAGCTTGGAGATTGATACTACTCGAGGAATTTAGTTATTGAAGAACAAAATTATTTTTGAAAAGAGAACTATATGTTTGTTTGATTGTTTTTTTGTATATTATTTTTTATTGGGTTGCTATTTGATTGCATACATACTCTGGATTTAAACTTTACTTATATAGGAAATGATCTCTTAAGATCTCCTGATGATATCAAATTGTAGTGTAATAAGAAATCTTAAGTAGTCTATTTATTTTTTGTTGTATCAAATCAGTTTTTTTTTCCTATGTCTTTTTTTTTTCTTCTTTCTTTTTATCATGTTCTTATATTTTGCTTTGACTATTAATTTTGTAGTCTTTTCAATATACTCTCAATGAAAATGATTATCTAAAAAAATTGATCCAATGCTTGCATAGTTTTGTTCTTTCAGCTTTTGTCATCTTGCTCTAAGATATTGATTATATAATATTGGCAAATTTGTGATGAATGTGAAATGATTGATAGAATAATATAAAATTATTTTAAAATCTTATTGAATAGCTCTTGAGATATATTGCTGTATTGCCTTGGGACATATATAATAATTAATTCATATGAAATAAATATTCCAGAATAAACTGATAAACATGCACATATATGTAAATCTAACATTTATAAAACACATCCTTGATCAAAAGGGTAACTTGAATGGAAACAAGATAAGAAGTGAATGTGCTTACCATTACAAATGTATCCATTCCGACAGACATTTCTGACAAGACCATCGATAAATACCCAACATTTTCAAGGATGAGATTTTGACAAGACTCTGGGGGTAAGAAGTCACATTCATGGACCATTTGAGCCCATGTGATCCT
>Ga0307517_10007756_pt1 | contig 15561 bp, 18 predicted proteins | sample 23_EM_MG_FD_194515 | JGI IMG/M metagenome (GOLD analysis project Ga0307517, IMG submission 194515) | Populus trichocarpa ectomycorrhiza microbial communities from riparian zone in the Pacific Northwest, United States - 23_EM | ecosystem: Host-associated > Plants > Roots > Unclassified | place...
ACTGAATCTGTGTGTCCTTTGATTGTTCCAGCAACTGTCTCACTGGTGTGTGCATCCCATACTCGGATGGTTTCATCAGAGGAGCCAGAGATAATGTGCTTGCCATCAGGAGAGAATGCAACTGATAAAACATCACTTGTGTGCCCTTTGAATGGTCCAGCAATAGTGTTCCCAGTATGTGCATCCCATACTCGGATGGTTTCATCATTAGAGCCAGAGACAATGTGCCTGCCATTGGGAGAGAATGCAACTGATCTGATTGAACCTGTGTGCCCTTTGAATGGTTCAGCAACAGCATTGCCAGTGTGTGCATCCCATACCCGGATGGTTCGATCAGAGGAGCCAGAGATGATGCGTGTGCCATCAGGAGAGAATGCAAATGAAAAGATTGCATTTGTGTGCCCTTTGAATGATCTAGCAACAGGGTCACCAGTGTGAGCATCCCATACACGGATGGTTTGATCATAGGAACCTGAGATGATGCATGTGCTGTCAGGAGAAAATGCAACTGATGAGACTGGATACCTGTGCCCTTTGAATGGTCCAGCAATGGTGTTGCCAGTGTATGCATCCCATACTAGGATGGTTTGATCCTTGGAACCAGAGACAATGTGTGTACCATCTGGAGAGAATGCAACTGACCAGACTGATTTTGTGTGCCCTTTGAATGGTCCAGTAATGGTGTTGCCAGTCTGTGCATCCCATACTCGGATGGTTTCATCATCTGAGCCAGAGACAATGCGCATGCCATCAGGAGAGAATGCAACTGACCTGACCAATTTTGTGTGCCCTTTGAATGGTCCAGCAACAATGTCACCAGTGCGTGCATCCCATACTTGGATGGTTTGATCACCACAACCAGAGATGATGTGCATGCCATTGGGAGAAAATGCAACTGATTGGACTGGTGAATCTGTTTTCCACATTCTTATAGCTGCACTTGGCCATTGCTCCATTGCACTCCCTCTTGCATCTATCAGCCCTTGTGTGTGATGCAAGTAGTTCTCATACACTGAACTGGACCTTGGGCAAAATGGCAATGCAGAGATGTAGATGTGTGGTGTGCTACGTGCACATGCCCCACCTGCAAAGCGTGCTGTAAATGCTTCTGCATCAACTACTTGTTTCTGTGTATCCATATGGGAATTCTCCTACTTCATCTCAGTTTGACAGGCTAAATCATGGGTATACTCCCTCACCTCTGACCAAATCTGTGCCTGGCGTAGCACCTTTGTACCGTCTATCGCCATGCGTCCTTCAAGGTTAAGTACCTCCATCCAGAACAATAGTCGGTGGGTTAGAAATTCGACGAGCCTCTCGTGGACCCTGTTTGTGGAATTTCCTTGTCGAAGATGCTCGCCCCAGTACCGACATGCATATGAGAGGGCAGGGGAGATGGACTTCTTGATTCGTCCCTGCAAGTCTAACACATTCTCGTCGAACACGAACGATGAATCAAGTTCGCAAATGTTGAATTTCAACTTGTCCTTCATCAGGTCAAAGCAACGGTTGGCTAGGACCTCACTGTGCTCGGTCATTTCGCAGTGGAAGGCTCCAGATCGAAGTGTATCAAACAAGTAATCGGGAAATGATGCATGGAAAGGGGAAACCAGTCCATTTATGCCGTGCTGCACATGCAGTATTGATTGCAGCGGCTCCAATGAAGAATGAACTTGTTCTGCAGTGAGATTAAGAAGCGACGCCAGTGTTTGGACAGTCATTGGTTCCTTCGCGCATACCACCGTCTTGAGCGTGAGACGAATATCTTTCATCTCCTGCTCCTCAAGGTCTGGGTCGATAGCTGCAGAAAGAATACTCGTGTATAATTTATTGAGTTCCTCATGCTGTTTGGTCGATGTAGAGACCATTCCTAGCACCGCCTGCAAGCGAGCACTGGTGTTCCCGCGAGGATGATGAATATATCGCACAGCGGTCGCGGCATAAATGAACAACTTCCCGGCACGTTTTGCAAGGCGTTCCACGTCGTTGGGTGATGGGGGTGGGGACATGGATCCAAGCGTCTCAGTGAGATACTTCTTGATGTCCGCTTCCACGATCGATTCCTCGATGTCATGAAGATGTAGTACAGAACGTGAGTATCCTGGCGCCAGCATCTTCTCACGAATGACAGGCTCTGGTCGACTTGTGAGGAAGAACTTGATGGGCAAGTCCGCTGCGAGCTTCAGTAGTGTTCCAAGAAAAAGTCGGAATGCCTCGCCATCGTCGCACTCGTCCAGCCCATCGATTACAATGACCACATTTTCTGGCATTGCAGCTTTCACCGCTTGAATGGGCTCCTGCAAGAGGTTCTCGAACTGCCATTTGACGTGCAGCTTGCTGGACTGTGGCTTCGCTTCTAGGACTTTGCAGAGCATCGATCGAAAGGCAGGGGAGTACTGCGCAAGTTGGTAGGCGAGTGTGGGGACTATGTTGTTCACGTCGCGGCATGAAGGAGAAATACGGGAACAGAAATAGTTGCCGCCTAGTCGCGCGTTCTCGTCCAACCACTCGCACAAGGTGTATAAGATCGTCGTCTTTCCAGTCCCCGCCATCCCATTCATCCAGTACACCTTGGCCCCTTTCGGATCTACAACCCAGCCTTTTAGATCCTCTAGGATCTTTTCGCGCGTCTCGGCAGTGCACCCGCGTCGCTTGATAGTCATGGAGTAGCTCGAGTTATATCGTGCGTCGTCCACCACGGTCATTCTATCAAGCAATGCTATCTACAAGCAAAATATTAACTTTGTGATCAACGCTTGATCAGATCATCCTACCTCAAGCAGTTTTCTTGCATGTTCCAGTGTTCGAAGATTAATGTCGCTCTAGTAATCCGTTGGACCTCTACTCTGGCTATGAATTGTCGGGTACTCACTTGCAGTTGACGAAACAATGATTCTATCTTACGATACCGCTGGAGCACATCTCCCTGGTCCTGATTCGCGTGAACTGTTCGCGTTATCTTGTCGCGATCTTGCTGTTGGCCGATGTGTGTCAATTCCGCATTGATGGATCTACAAAGCTTGTCACCGACACCCGGCGCCTGGGCGAGTATCTCGCACTCACTTGGTGATGCATACAATGCTGCTGCTAACGTCTTCTGCGACGAGTTTGGTTACATACGGGGCCAGCATGTTCGCCATATTTGTGAGTTCAGTTGCAAGTTTTTCGTATTCTTCGTGGTTCCCTCCGACTATCTGCGAAGGGAATCAAATGCCAGGAAATTAGACAAGGCAAAGAACGTTGCATCCGTAACCGTAACCTACCTGTGCCAGATCCAGACAGGCGACTAACCCACAGACAACTGACTTGAGAGGAGGAAACACGTCCGCGCTCTTTGCCAGAAGCCGCAGCGCTGTTTCGAGCGCGCTCCATTTTACACCCCAGGCCTTCTTGAGTTTATTGGAGGTATTCAGTTCTGGGTGAGAAGAAGGTTGTTGAGAGGATGGGCGCAATGTTGGCAAGATGGCGTCTTGAGATCGATTCCCTACCACACCCGGCGTCTCGCCGACTTTATTGGCATCCTGTACGGGCCGTACCACACCCGGAGCGTCATTGGGTATGTTGGCGGCACTGATTCCAGGGAGAGCTCGGGGATGCATAGCGTCTCGAACTCGATTGAAAACACGTCGGGGGACCTTTCCCAAGCCGTGGGTATTGAAAATTTGTCCTGGAGAAGGAGACGACATCGTAGTCAAGGAAGAGGGGGACCTCACGTGGATACAAGCAAGTAACCTGTCATCGACTTGATTCCGTGCGAAATCCGACAGCTATCTGCAAAACGCTAGATCGTTTTGAAAAATTTCCGGGTGCGCCCGTATTCGGTGTACTTAAACGTCTCTGTTGAGTTTCCGCCTCGAACTTTAAGTAAATAATCTCAAAGAGGAAGAAATTTATTTTTAGAAACACCTTGCTGGTAAGTTCCCCTTCTGATCGTCGGCCATGCTGTTTGTGAGTCCCACGACCGTGAATCCTGTTACTGTCGTACCAAACCCCATGAGTGAGAACCCAACCCAACACTGCTATGGTGAAGCCTACGAATCAACCTCACCACACCATCCACAACCACTGACCCGATGCCACAGTGGATGATGGTACTAGACACCCGACCTCCTGCCAGTACTTGCTCATACATAGCTTTTGTAATTGAGTAAGCTTATTTGTGTCGAACTTTAATCCGGAAAAAAGAAGAAGATTATTTTTAGAAACCCTTTTTCACGCCTTCGTTTCGCCTAAGGCCGAGGGGCGTTCGGAACGAGTTCCTGGTGAGCTCAATTATAATGTTGAAGTGCGTCCTTAGAGGTGACAACAAATGGCAAGGCGGAAAGTCAACAACCCCATCTTTTTTTGGGTAAAGTGTGGTTTCTACTTCAGCTCCATGCCTCTCCATGCTCCCCACTCGGATTGCTCCACTGGCTCCACAATTCATCATATCTACCAAAAGGTCTATTTGCACCAAATAAGGGTTTTGCAGATCATAGCTAGAAAAGGCTTAATGCCCCTCACTGATCCTATCAAAGAAACCCTTCAAACGTCAGGTGTCAACCACCGACGACGCCGGGATTGCAGTCGATTCCTCATAACCCATATCTTCCCCATATCCCTCGGTAGACGGCCCAGGGTAAGTATGGGTTATCAGAGATCATGACCCTAGGGAGGTATGCTAGTCTTGTTTAATTTGACGACTGTTGGCAGGGTGGGTTCCTTTGGTGTTAAAAGAGCCCAAAATCCGATCGGCTTTAAGTTTTTGGATCACATGTAGCAGGCACATGATCTAATCTCAAGCGCGTCGTTGATTAAAGAATTTGATTAAGTCCCTTGAGTCGAACCTTCATGATTAATACAGCCGAACCCCTCATAAGGCATACCCCTCTGTGGAGGGTCCACGCTATGCCTTATGGGAGGTTATGCGTTATAAGAGGTCGATTTTGGTGTAAAACCTAGGTTTGGTGGCAGCCCCAACCCTATGCCTTATGGGGGTGTATGCCTTTTGAGAGGTATGCCTTATGAGGGGTTCACCGTTCGACTGTACCTCGAGAACACCCAATGGCGTTGGTGGAATACCTGTATCTTTTTTAAGAAAATTTGTTCTTTGTGCCGTCTTCGTAGAGGAGCTTGAGGATGATGCCGAGGTAAGGCTTCATTGTTCCATTCAGCATCGCCTTAACCACTCCCCCATGCCTCTCATCCACTTTTTCCTTCTAAAATAGGTGAGCCAAAAACTTCGGGACATCCAACTCTACCTTGTCTATCGCATCGAAGACAATATTCAATTTCACAGCATTAGAACGAGGACGTCGGCGGCCAGAGGATGATATCACAGAGATTTGGCGAGCAGGTCGGTTTGGGGTTCGAAAAAGCTCTTGATTGCTAAGATGCTGTCCCTAAGGAGTCTCTTGTTGCATGGTAGTAGTTTAACAGCTTGTACACTCTTCTAATTATCCGTTATGTTGTTTAATTTGCAGAGGAAACCGGGAAACGTGTTTTGGGGCCAATAAGCTGATTAGATTAGATTGAGTTCACCATTGTGCAATTGATTTTTGACCGAGAAGGCCGAAGGGACCCAAGTTGCAACAGACCTTATATAAGTAATATTGATCGATTGTCATCAGGTTGTTTTACGAGTGCTTGTAAGGCCTGCGGGTCAAAAGGCTCGACCGACGACAAGACTATTTTTGAGGCACTTATATACTTAGTGTGGATTCAAGTTATGCGAGTTATTGCGGTTGTATGGGTTATGGTATACATTTCCCTGCGAACCAACTTGGTGGACTACCCTCTGGAGTGTCAGGGAGTATGGGTTCTCAAGGCGATGGATTACGAGGGACTTGTACATTGATTTCGTCCGCAAATCTGAACGCGTGATCGCATTGCATCCGTGTCAGTCGAGCGGTCTTCAAAGCTTCACCACCAACCAGGGGGGTGCCAGCGGCAAATTCCGAGACGCCAACCACCTCAGTTTCGTTGCCATCAAAGCTCGTGGGGTCCGTATAACAACCTGGGGTCCCTATCCATATCAGGCAAGATTTGTCGCGTAGATCACCATCCTATCGTTCGCGAGCACTCTACAATGGTGTGTCCATAGGCTAATTTACAATAGCTATCCTCTTCTCTGCACCTTGGGAGTCGATGGCTGACGTGATCCACTACTCGATGCTTGAGAGAGAACAGACGCTGCCCGTTTTCTTGAAGGATCCCAACTTTCATCACCATCTAAATTCATCAGGCCATCCATGGGGTCTTCAAGTGCACCGCTGTTCATGAGGTTGTGTTGTGTCCTATAATCCATGGTGTTAGTGAGCTCAACTCCCATCCTCTCTTCCTCAACCCTGCTTATGTGGGCGCTCAATCTGAGCTCAGCTGGAAATGATGGAAGCTATTGCTCTGTCCCGATGTGGATCCAGTCCCGATGCGCAGGCTATGAATTGTTCACTAAATCGAAAGTCAGCGAATGAAGGGCGAGGCGCCAAAGTTGGTGTTTCAACGGAGCCCAATTCAGGATAGGGAGTACTTGGACCAGCTACTTTTTATTTTAATTTAGAAGGTACATCGGAACATATGAGACATGCCATGGAATGCTTTGGCAAAAGCTCTTTCCGTCTCAGCCTCTCCGCTCGCTTCTCAGTCTTTCCCCTCTCGGTGGTGAATCAATTTTGATGTGGACCTCGTCGCACCCAACACAAGGAATTTTTGGCATCTATCACATCGAACCAGTGACTTTTTTGTTGCCTCGTCGAAATAAACACCAAACCGTATGGAATTCCCGGATGCGACGATTAGATGGATATCTTCAGGTGGACTAGCGAGTCTCGCAGAGACATAGTCATTGTTCATCGCAGTAAGTGGGAGGGAAGACTAAGTTACAGTAACATTACGACGATAGGACTACCAGCTGAAGAGAGATCTTATCGAAAATCTTGCCTGATATGGACAGGGACCCCAGGTTTTTACACGGACCCCACGAGCTTTGATGGCAACGAAACCGAGGTGGTTGGCGTCTCGGAATTTGCCGCTCGCACCCCCCTGCCACCAACATCGTCTTCGACAGGCGTCTCGTTCAACTTGGCCGACTTCCACAGCGCCTCCCGTCCTCTCCTCTATTCATGCCCATAGACAACCCATCTGGCGTACCCGGCCCCCAAGTCATTTTCTTCCGCTGCTCACCGAGCCCCCTAGGAAGCAGATATGCCCTCTCTTCGTCCTCACTGATTACCGCCCCTACTTTCGTGAGGGAACCCCGAGCTCTTGACTATACTCACAACGCCGCAACGCCACTCCCTGGTCCTTGTTCTTCTCCCCGCCAATGTTTCCTCCGTTACCATCGAGGCCTATTCTTCTATCCCGCGTACGCCTCCATACCCTTACGCGAACCTATCGGAGCCACCAGCTAACGTCCTTCTTGCACCTCCGCAAGATCTGCCAGTATAGATCCCAGTGCCCCCTCATCGCGAGGACGCCCTCCCTGTCTCCAATGGCTCGTGCACGTTGGACCTCCAGCCAGCAATCTACGAGCCTGCAGTTAGGACTTTGAACCCGTCTTCGAGGGGGTTTACGCTGAATATCCCGTTACTTGGCTTAGCGAAGGTGCCACTAGTAGCATATTGGTATGAAAGACGGTACAAATAGTCAAGATTCATCTTTGCTCATCGTGCTGTCATGTCGGTGGCGATTACTGAACGGACGTTCTTTCGGTTTTCTACCCCTCTCCTCATTCTCTTTGTCGTCTAATTGCCTATTGTGCTACTTGAATTGTAGACCCTTCTTTCTCTTTATCTCCTTGCTAAATGCTCATTGTATTGGTCTTACCTACCATCACATTCCAGATGCATCATCATCAACTACAAGCACCCGCGCGGCTTCCACGTCTTCCATCCGCTCATCGATCTCAAACGTCGTTTTTATGTAATCGCCACAGCTTCAACATCAACGTCGGCGACAATGTGACCATCCTCAAACACACACCCAGCTCCCTCAGCGCTTATTGCAGCAGATCCCCGTTACTTGGCCTAGCGAAGGTGCCACTCAGTAGCATGTTGGTATGAAAGAAGGTACGAATAGTCAGAATTCATCTTCGCTCATCGTTTTTATCGGGTGTTGTCATGTCCGTGGCGATGACTGAGGGGACGTTCTTTCGCTTTTTTGTCCTTCTTTACATTCTCTTTCTCATCTGATTGCCTACTTGAATTGTCAAGACTGCTTTATCTTTCTTTCCTCGCTAAATGCTCATTTTATTGGTTCTTACCCTATCATCACATTCCAGACGCACCACAAGCCATATCATCAACTCCAAGCACCCGCACCGCTTCCACTTCTCCCACTCGGTCGTCGATCTCAACTCGCTACAGTGGTTCATAGCCTTCAATTTCAACATCAGCGATGATGCCGTTGTTCTCTAACCCACAAACGCTTATTGCAGCGCTACCAACATCCATGATATCATCTTCAACAGGTTACCACCTGCTACCAACCCAGCGATTCCAGTCCGAAAACAAAAAATCACCCCCGCGGCACCTGGAGCATCCTCAGCCCACTCCATCGCGGTGGGATTATGTCGCATGGTTGTTTGCGTCTTGGAGGTCGCCCTAGTCCCGATCGGGTAACAGTGGCTGCTTCTTCTGCTGTCGGCGTGCCTGCTGCTGTTGCTGTGGATGGCAATTCGATGGGTGTGGCTGCGGGTGGTGCAGATGACGTTGGGGCTGCCGTTGCTGGGAGTCCTCGACAGGTGCAGCTGGCGCTTAGCAAACGTCGGGTTGGTTAACACCATACTAACCCTCGACGACGACGATGACAGCCTGCGTAAGATCTCATCAGTTGTGGCTGAGAACGGTGCTGAGGAAGGAACGTCAGCAAAGGAGGAGGGCGAATCCCTACCAACATTGCTGTCGATATAGGATGACACGTTCCATACCGCGCCTAGGAACGTGGTGCCTCCGCATATGGTAGAGGCGCCTGAAGACGAGCAGGAGGTGGGTGGGAAGGGGTTTTATTCACTAGGGATGCTTCGGGTCGTGGTGGGTTGGGTACGACGAAGTGCACAGTCCTCGGCGGGGTATGCATCTTCCACCCTTACCCCCGCGCGAACATTTAGGCAGAAACGCATTTGTATTCCTGACCTCGGACTTTTTGCTTATTAAAAGTCCTTATTTGAATTACCCAACCTCTTTATCCACGGATGGAGAGAAAAGTTCGGTCTGCCTCGCATTGACAAGGTTGAGTGGCCCGGAAAACTTCACCATTACGATTGCACGAGGAACATAAGTCCCAGGTTGCTACAGTGCTACTTACATAGCTTCTAGGGCATGATTAATCATAAACAACCTTTTAAAACAAGGTCCATCGCTGACTGTATTGTGCTACTGGTAACTACCTTTTAAAGAAATAAATTGGCAACGTAGCGTTCTGTCTCCTCCGCTGTCCATCCCTTTTCATACCCGAAGTCCTCGATTAGCACTTTAATCCCCGTGAAATTGCCTTTACCGTCATTATAGCAGACATAAACTGATGTATTCCCAAATCCAATGATGTCTGCCCGCCCATCACCAGTCAAATCGACGAGATAACGTGGATGCTGCTTCACCCTCCAGCCATGGTTATAGCAAAAGCTTGCTGTGACAACTTTTGCAGGTTGGAACGTACCATCGCCATTATTAATCGCCACAGACACCCCCGCCTCACCAAATCCAATGATATCTCCGCAACCATTGCCTGTCAGGTCTGCAATGAAGCGTGGATATTTTTCAATGACCCAACCTCCATTATCAAAGGTAAAATCCTGTGAAACCTTCCGGACGGGCTGGAAGGTTCCATCGCCATTGTTGAATGCAACATATACCGCATCTTGTGCGAAGCCAACCAAGTCGGGCTTGCCGTTTCCAGTCATGTCAGCGACGAAGCGGGGATGCTGGTCGACGCGCCAGTTGGTGCTATAACAGAGTTCTGCGAGGACATCTTTAGGAGGTTGGAAAGTACCATCCCCGTTGTTGTACGCAACACAAACGTTGTTTTCTCCAAATCCGACGACATCAAGACACCCATTTCCATTGGTATCAGCGAGGAAACGGGGATGCTTCTCCAATCTCCAGCCAGAACTCTTATACCCAAAGACCTCCGTAACAAGGTTGGCCGGAGAGAAAGTCCCATCGCCGTTATTCAGTGAAACAAAAACGCCACTGTCGCCAAATCCGACAATATCGGCACGACCGGTGTTCCTTATATCTGCCATAAAACGAAGATGTTTGTCGACGCGCCATCCGGCGGCATAAGAAAAGTCTGGAAGAACCATTTTTGGATCCTGGAAAGTGTTGTCGCCATTGTTCTGTGAAATCCATACACCCATTTCTCCGAATCCAACAAGGTCCGCACAATTATTTCCGGTCGTTTTTGCGATGAGCCGGATGTGTTTGTCGACTCGCCATCCCACATCGTATCCGAAACCGGGGATTACTTCAAGTTTCTGGATACTGACGTTATTCCGCACGATCGCCACGCCAGCCGTGCCGAATCCGACAATATCTGCGGTCCCTGGGTTAGCGGTAGGAACTGGAGAAGAAATATAATCGGCATAAGTGGAACTATTATATGGATGATTCCTATGTGCCTCTCACTAGGTAAATTTTCGCTGATAACTGGTTTTGCGCGCTTCGGATTGTCCAGTTCCATTACTCCTTGCGGGGGAAATGTCCAATTGGAAGTGTTAAAACTACGAGAGGTGATCTTCGCAGAACAAGATCAGGTACAACTCGTAAGAATTAAAAGTCGTGAATTCCTACCTGAGGATGGCCCAAGTTTATGACCAGGTTTTTGACACCATCAGATACGCTGAAAATTGCATAGAAGATTGGAATAGATTAGTTCAAGGAATGGCGAGCCCCGGACTACTTACAAGTTGGAAAGATCATTGATAGCCAGAGTAACATTTGTGCCTGATGTAAGATTAGCGGCGCCTAATAATAATATAAGGGAATCTGTTAACAGATTTCGTGCCAAAGAAAATAACCAACCTGCGTTGAATTCATTTTTGAATACGGACCTCGTCACTCCACTGACGGTCGGCGTAGCTGAAGGAATAAACCGCCCACTCAAAATGTCATTTTGGTGCTTTGGAGTATTTTGCAGAATGAACAATCCCACGATGCTCGATAGAGAACTTAATTTTGCAGATTCACCGACGAGATTGATACCCAAGTCTGTACCCGGGAGGGTAACCCTTTTAATTGGCATTCAGCTTGACACTAGGCGAATCAAAGCAATAGCAACTAACTTGTATCCTCCAACTTTACCATGGCAGACTTCAAACCAAAACGGGACGTTCGTTGAGACCAATGTGGCATCTTCAAGGTGGTTACTGGGGTCTTTCGGAGCCAAATATGTTCGATTATATTTTGACATGAGAGCGACCCCGCCATTCCCGTCTTCATGGAAAATCCACTGTTTGAAACGTTACATATATAGACAAACGCTCCAAAGAGTGAAAAATCACCTGTTGGTTAAGGCCAGCATTGAAAGGATGCGAAATTACTGAAGAGAAAGTTCGAAGAATGCTCTTCATCATGAAGAAAGAAATGTTCTCACCAGATTTCTTATCAGACAAAGAGAGATTCAAAGAATTACCATCCGAATCGACGATGAATTGAGGTCCATCTATTGAAATCAGATAAATACAGGCACTGTTAGACATCCTCATTGAGAACGTACAAAAGTTAACGGTAGTATTGATAGTATTGGTACGATTTACATCGCCGAAACCTGAAGGAAATGAACAGTTTACTTCATTGAAGAGTAACCTACGAACCAACAGCCCCACCCTGTGACGATCGACTACGATCCGGCATTGCTTCAAGTCCAGGCGATAACATATCTACCCAGCCGTCCAATATGTTTAGATCTTCGTTTTCGATTTATAGAAGGCCCCCCAAACCTGAAGGCTTCGTGAAGATGAAGTTTGTAAGATAGGCTGGTCGTCCGTTCAACGTCCGTTGAAACTGGATGCATGATGAGATTATGCACACGGTTCACATTATGTAAGCGCCTCTTCGATACTTACCCTCAGCCCTCACTCGAACTGTTCCCAAAGTAAACCCAATGTCGATAGCTTTATGTCAACAAGTATATTCAACCACCCTATCCCAACCCTATCCCATAATCTTTGTCAATTCGGTGATTTTTTTATCCTCCTCAAGTCGTCCTCAAATCGTGAGCCGTAGGGTACATCACATATATCGCAGTCTGTCTAGGAGAGACTAAGGTTTATTGTCATAGAGCTAAGCTGGCCAAAAACTGCCAGTGGCCGTCAAGCGCCACCACCAGATCCCGCCGAAGTAGGGTTTGAGGTCTAATTCAGACGTCAGGTTACGCGTAGCAGGGTTTATTGTACTGATTACACACCCTCCATGATGGGATCCTTATTCTTGGCGAAATTTTCAGAATTGGAAATCGAACACAGGAAAGAGCGCACCAGAAAGGCTTGCAAAGACGAGGGATTATCGCGCATGAGGCTGAATGCGAGTTCGGGAATTTTATTGAACGTTGATCAACGACGGTTATCAAAGGAGAAGAAATGAATTGATAATGGGCATAACGATGAATCCATACAGAGCGGGGAATTCAACTACGGTAAAGCATGCATATGTAACTGAATACATCTAGATAACTTGGAATTGAAAGGGAAAAAAAAGCGCCAGCGGCTCTCTATCTCACAAATCACCTAAACAGTACTCAAGCCTCCAGTTAACCTCCATAGACCTCAATAAAACCCAAACATCCTCCCAATGGCATCGTGCACACCCTCAACGCGGCCAATCTTATGCCCACCGCTCTCCGTCATCAAAAGCGCTACCTTCCTCCCTTCAAGCGCGACCACAGCCGGCTGAATCTCCTCGAACACACCGTACCCTTCAACACGCGTAGTGGAGACTACTTCCATGCGCCTCGACGCGCGGAGCGCGTCTTGGTTCGTGTAGTTGTCCCATTCCGCGTGCGAGAGAGGGTTTTCCGGGAGAGACGGGTAATTGGGGAGGTATGGTTCCAGGAAAGCGTCGAAGAGCATCGAGGCGTGGGAGACTGGGATGTCCTTATCGTTGTCTGGTAGTTGTTAGATATAATATAAAGTTCTGAGCTCTGAAAGTCAACAAGCAAGGATGGGTTTAGGTCACCTGCGTGGGCGATAAGTACGGAGGATTTGATGTCCTATAAAACAGAATGTCAGCTGCGGTGGGGCGAATGACAGCTATTCACTGACAGGAACTAGGATAAGGGTATCGAAGTGGTGCACCATGGACCATGTGACTAGTCCTAGGAAGCATCAATACAAGTTTTGACATACCGCCGGCCTGAGAAAACTTACGGGGTGCAAATGGTATCATAGAAAGTGGCTTAAGAAGCGGCAGGCACCCAAAGAGGTAGTACTGGTCGATAAGTTTACGTACACTAGAAAATGGCTGGCACAGGACCAATATTTGACAGATAAGCGAATATGAATCGGACGGAGGGGGATGAGAGTTGAATTGAGCAAACGCACCGACATCAGCACCGTTCCACGCGGATGAATTCCCTCACGTCCAAGTTCGGCCGATAACAAACCAGCGATGGCTGTCCCAAGACTGTGCCCTACAATTAACACATCCTCCGGCTTCGCACCCATCCTCATCAAAAAGTCCCACCCCGCACGAGCATCCTTCGACACCCCATGAACGCTGGGGTACCCCTCACTGTCGCCAAAACCGCGATAGTCGATGGCGAGAACGTTGGCTTTGAGACGTGCGGTGAATGCCGTGTATAGGACTGTACGTAAGGGATGTGCTCGTGTGCCAGTATTTCCATGCAAAAATAGAATGGTGGGGTTCTGTTTGGATGCGGATGGGATGTGTACTTTTTGGGGAAAGGTAAAATCGCCATTGGGTGGCGGTGGGTATGGGAGTTGTTGATAGAATGGGTCAGAGAATATGAACCACGCGCCAATGGTTGTGTTATCTGAACTTCGGATCTTCAAGTTTACAGTTTTTCCAGCTGTGGTTGAAGAAAGAGTCAACCGTCGTCTCTGGATGGAGTGGATAACTAACAACTCACGAGCCAAGCCATAGTTTTCGGGATGATCGAACTTGTTGTACCACCAAAAGTCGATGTGATGGGCGTAAAGAACACTGGTAGGAAGGAAGGAAGAAAGGCAACCGTAAGCATCCTCTATAAGGAAATAAGAACGGAATGTCACGAAACTGGGTTTGTATGAGTGGCGTCATCACCAGCAGCACCGCCAAAGCGTATAAAGATGCAAGGCCGACGATGACGGCGCAAGCTCGCCTGTAGAAACGACCCTTCGGTGGTGGAGAGGCGCGTTTGGGTTCAGACATGGTGGTAGCTATGAAAGGGCAGTTGGAATTTGTTGGCAAAACGAGAGTTGTCCAAGGACAACCTTAAATAGACTTAGGAACCTTAGATCCAGATCTGAGTTAGTGGGCGTCAGAGAACCATCGTGAACCGGGTAGACCCAATAACAAACCAAATGTGGTGTTCGCGGTCGCGGACAAGTGGATGCATGCATGATGAGGCCTATGAAGAACAAGCCAAAAGTGATCGTATTTTCAAAAACAAAAGAGACCTTCGAAGTTCGCACCATCATGAACGCCGTCGCCTTCCACTGACGGCAAGAGAAAGTCGTCGAGAAGGGAAAGATCATGGTGGTAGTCGGCTACGTCACTTAACGTATAATCTATCGGGTGGTCCTTGCGATAGGCTCTATATTTTTCCAGGTCCACTGAGGACCACCGGATCCCGCCGAAGTAGGTTTTGGGGTCTAATTCAGACCTCAGGTTACGCATGGCAGGGTTTATCGTACTGAGTACGCACCCTCCATGGGATTAGCGAAAATTTCTGAATTCGAAATCGAAGTGCATGAGAATGCCAATGAAATTGATGAACACGGGAAAGAGCGCACCTGAAAGGCTTGTAACGCTTGCAAGGACGACCTTTTTTTGATCGTCAGTTGACAATAAAGGGGGTGGTCCTATTCCTTCGCTTCTAAATTGAGCTTGCACGATATTTCGGCTGGGATCAAAGATTGCTCCAGCACGAGAGTACAAATGAAGAACATACTACCGGAACGGACATGTCAATACCTGATGCAAAGAAAATACGAGTCACAAACACAAATGTTCTCACTTTTTTCCAGAGGCATGTTTCCATATACCAGCCGAAGGACAGACTCATCTTCAATATTCTACCGCAGTGTCTCAAGGTTCGTAAGGCTGAGTCTTGGGCATGCACCTTCGAAGGTACGAGCGGTTTTTGCAGAAGACTGGTGATGGAAAACTTAAATTAGGAAGGGCTGTTCAAATAATTAATAGGAAGGAGAGTGACGCCCACCTTGAGCTTGCATTTCCATCAACTTGAACATAGGTCGGTGCATTCTTTTACGGTAGATACGACACTCGTACGACCATCCTACACACACCAAATCAAAAAATCGCGGCTCAAGGTAAACTATGTACGAACCAGCAACAGTGTACGGACACCACTGGGAAAGACCCCACCCGTTCGGGTTCCTATTCGTGAAGGCGTTCGCCTCGCTTA
>Ga0307517_10007758_pt1 | contig 15558 bp, 15 predicted proteins | sample 23_EM_MG_FD_194515 | JGI IMG/M metagenome (GOLD analysis project Ga0307517, IMG submission 194515) | Populus trichocarpa ectomycorrhiza microbial communities from riparian zone in the Pacific Northwest, United States - 23_EM | ecosystem: Host-associated > Plants > Roots > Unclassified | place...
TAGGATGCTGGATACGGGATCCTCGCCGCAGGCTAAATCAACATCAAGCAAGAGAGGGCAGCATCTAGAAGCTAAAGGTTGGGATAGCAAGAGAATGCTTTGCTTCCCCTTTCCACGAACTCTTTTGGGGGGGGGGGCATTCAGTGAGGCAAAAACAAATATGCCACCAAGTATCTGCCTCTGGCATTTGTTTCTTTCTGGGGCATGGAGTTAATTCAGAAGAGTGCTACGGATGCTAGTTGGTGTCCAACTCCCCTATCCTGATCCAGTGGACAGGAGCAAATCATGCATGCGCATAGTTGCTAGGGTTGGACACCACAAGTGTCATGGGCATTTCTCTAATACTAACATGTGGCCAGATATCCAAGGGTATGGGGCAATGAGCAAGAGCAATCAATAATTTCAAAGTCATAATTACAGATACCTTAAGGAACAGACACCATGCCATCCTTTTGGTGATCTAGTTCTTTGCGGACTCTATCATAAGAGGATAGCATTGCGGATCGCATGTTTGCTATTTTTACAAGTGTCTCCAGCGCTGCACAACAATTGAACTTTCAGAATTGGTCAGACACTTAGTTTTCACTATTGCCATAGCCAATTTGTGTTTAGTCATGCACCTGTCTCAAACGACAACTGGGCAGCTCGAAGCTTTGGGGAAATCAGAGTCCCAAACATAGACAGTAATTTGGCTCGCTCCTTTTGAACCTACAAGAAAAAAAATCGAAAACACAAAACAACTCCTTTGAGCTCATTTACATTTCAATAAGCAGTAGATATCGAATTATACCACCAAATTCAATCCAAAACCAACAAAACTATAAGACACCCACTTGGTCATCAACGTCAAGTTGAGCTCCACTCTCGGAGGTTTTTTCTTCTGCACACACAAATCGGAAGAACAATAGAGAGCCCACCAAGGAGATATCATTAAAAAATTACAAACAGCTCCAAAAAGCAACAGATAATTATCCCCGATAACTGGTTAAGAAACACTTCCATATTACACACATTTACATCGCTTACAAAACACAACTACAACCACTTCCATGTACAGGGAAACAACATAATACCAGAAAGCTGGGAATCGCCGCGATGTCGGAGCTGTAAACTGCCAGATTTCCCTGGCAACTTATCCTCTCCCAATTTCTGCTCCTCGTAACACTGTTTTCCATCAGCCACCGATGCCCATTTACGCAAGATAAAGCGCGGTTGAGCCTCCATAGAATCAACTACACCACCAAATAATCTCATGAAAAATAAAAATAAATATGATTTAATTAATGAATATATATATATATATATATATATAGCCATTATATCATACCATCTTCTTGATCTACTTGAACTGAAGTGGCAGCGGAGTGTAATTTATGGTCCAATAAAGCCCCATTTATTCGTGAAGCCCCCATCGACTGCCGAGCAATCGCTAAATCCAGCCATCCCTAAAACCACCACAAATTCATCTCAATTTCTAATTTTTTTACAGAAATTGCACACCTAATTAGAAATATAGCCATGATCATCGAAATTTAGTCTCCATTTTATCAAAATTAAACTAGAATCTAGATTAATTATTAATATATTACAAAAAAAAATAAAAAATATTAATAATACAGTTTACCTGGCGAAGGGTAGAAGATAAGGAATCTAGCAGAGTCAAATAGCTATCCGTCGAATCCATGAATCGTAGAACATCTTCATCTCCTACGACTTTTCGTACTTCGATTTCAAAGCCCGTTGCTTCTTCTTGTTCTTCCATCAGAGTGAGCTGGACCTTCTTCCTCGGTTTCTGAGCTGCTATAATTGTTTCTGATTGGATTCTGGATCGGATCGAAGATAAAATGCAATCTAAAGTTTGTGGGAGTTATTGCAATGTTTAGAAGTTTAGGGGGTGTTTTGTGATATTAAAAAATGTGAGACCAGACGGCGACGTTTTGTAAGTTATTCAAGTGGTTTAAAAAGCCGCTCTCGTCGTCGTGGTGGATGTGGGGTTTAAAGTTTGAAGCTTTTAGCCATGGAGGGATTGGTGAAGAAATATCAGCAAAGATTTAGAAAAGTGAGAGGATTAATGGAGGAATGGGAACAGCTTCAATCTCGATTAATCTCTCAATTTAGTAACGCTTCTGCTATTATTGAGAGGTTAAAGGTAATTGTTGTTGTTGTTATGATAATTAGTTTGTTAATTATTGTTAAAATTAGATTACAATTTTGAAATTATCTGTTTTTAATTATGATGATTAGGTGATTGGAGATTGTAATAATTATGGTAATTTGAAGAGTGTGGATGGAATTGTAGATGCAGTGGTGAGAAAGCAGCTCGAGTCTTTGCAGACCATTTTGCTTTCCATGAATAAGACTTTGTATTTTTCTTTTTCTTGTTAAATTTCTTAACTTTTTTATAAATTTCATTTCTTGGGTCGAATTTATATACACACACATATTTTGCAGGGAAGAGTTTCGCGGTGTGGTTTTGACAATTGAGAAGATGTATAGGGATGGTAGACAGTTAGTTAAAGGGGGTGGAGGTTCTAATCAGTTGAATGTGAAACAATTGCGGCAACGAATTGGGATTAAACCATGTCTCGCTGACTGTCTAGATGGGCTTATGATTCTTCATGAAATGCATCAGGCTGAGTATGTGATGTTCTTTTGTCTAAAATCTTTACATAGGTTTGGCATTGGCTATTCTTTCTTGTATGAGTGCTTGGTCGGGTCAAATAATTTTGTGTGTTCAAGTGGCCTTTGATATGCTTCAATCTGAGTACTTGACAAAATTTCATTCTTTTGTCTAAAATCTGTACATGGCTTTGGCTATTCTTTCTTGTCTGAGTGCTTGCTCGAGTCAAAGATTTTTGTGTTCAAGTGGCCTTTTATATGACAGAACTCTTTTAAATGAATGTTACTGCAATATAAAAAGGGTGAATATGAAATTACACGATCCAAGATTGTTGTAAGCATCAATGGTAGATCAGTTATAGCAATTGGGACGCATGATTTATCTTGATATGCCGATCATCTAATTAGTAGCATCCAACAATGTGTTGCATTATCGTGTTTGGAGTAGTTGTATTGTTGAAATCAGAATAGCTCATCTGATTTTCTGGCAGATACCTGCTTAAATCATCAGTTGTTTCAGCACTTTCAGCGCTCACCTTGAAACCCAGGTACGCCGAGTTCCATTCTTTAAAATGAGAACAACTTTATTTCTCTTGAATTCTTAGGGAACTTCTGTTGTGAATTGTATTACTCAGGTACATCGAGATTCATTTCTTAAAATGATTTCTCTTAAATTCTTAGGAAACTTCTGTTGTGAATTACATTTGTGGATATCTTAAGGTTTAGATATGAAATCTGAGTGGAAAAATGTACTTAGCACTAGATCTTAGTCACTTTTGAGCTTTTGTAGAACAAATACAGAAGAGAAGAAATAGCTGATATGTTTTTCCTTAACATCGGCCCTATTCCCCATCTTCCTATTGATCCTAGGTTATAATATACTATATATTTATAATGTATTTTCCTGTCCTTCTGTTTATTTTACGTGTTTTTGCATTCATGCATGCAGATATCTTCGTATGTCTGCTAATGACTTTACAATCCAAGGGTTATAAACATACTGGCTTGGCTATATTGCAGTTCCAGTGATCTTGGTGCGCTGCAACAACTCTTGATTGATCAGCCTAATATCCCCAAAGAGGAAGGTAGGTAGCATATAATGAAGTGTATGCTCGAGTTTTTCTAGGCTGATGTAATATAGTCCTCTGTCTCTCTACATATGATATATTATACGATTAATTTTAGTTGCTTTTTTTTTTTCAAAGCTAATTGTTTATAATTCCATCTATATCCACCAAAAGGAATTAGTATATAGATGAAATATTAAGTCGAACATTATGGTAAACTGAGACACTGATAAGTTGCCAGGATGATATTGCCAGTGGGATCTCGGAACAGTTGAATCACTATCCATATTCTTTGGGGCTTGGTGGCAGATCATTTAAACAGTTTTAGCAAAGATTAATTAAGCTAATCTGATGATTGGTTCTGCAATAAAAAGACAAAGTCCTGCTACTTAACCCTTTTATTTAGTTAAGAACATCCTGAGTAGACTTGCTCAAAGTGTTTCCGCTTTTATTGATGCTCACCTCTTACTCCATAAGCATCATTGAATTGCTATTCTTTCTCATTATCAAATATTTCCACTGACTAGTTTCTGTTTCTCTTATGCAGTACAAGTCATCTTTGAAATTATTTTTGCGGAAGAGATCTGTTAACTCCCTTTGTGGTTGCTGATAAGAGTCTGTGTGGAAACCCGGTAGCAGCATGTAGATGGAGACACAGGAGTGAGTCTCCATCTTCCTACCAATATAACTCGTCATCTATCAAAGCACATGTGGAATTCTCGATCCATCGTCCCAGAGAAAACCACTCAAAAGCTTTCTTCTAGAGATGCCTCTCCTACAATTCAAATGATGATAGAAGATGCCGATACACAAACGCAAACAATTTTATTTCTTGTATTAGAAATACGCTACCATGGACGTGTTGTATATTTTTCTAAGGTCAGTAACCCATGTGTGGGTGCAAGCTCAAGGCCAAGTTTTTCAAGTCTCCCTACACTGACAATCTTGACTCGATTACAACAAGTTTTTCAAGTCTCCCTGCACTGACAATCTTGACTCGATTACAAGTAATTCCACTATTGGTGAAACTTTTTTTCTTTGTGGAAGAAAAGAGCTAGCCAATCTGAAGCTTAAGCCTTGGGTATTGGACACGATAGAATTCAAAGTCCTGCAGTGTACGCATGGGTCCATGCATCACCTTTGGTTTGGAAAGACAGTAAGAAAAATACACTAGAAAAACCAGACGAACTTGACTTGGGAATAGCCTATGAGAATAGCCATGCACATCATTCATGAATTTTGCATTATTATTGAAGGCATTAAACACAAACGTTGCGTTCATCTATCCAAAACTTGTTCCAATTGGAAGCATCGCATTTTTCATGTCCTGTGTTGTTGTTTCTGCTACTGGTGTCTTGTGGCTGCACTTGGCTAACCCTTACTAGCATCAGAAGGCTTGTCTTTGCTTGAGAGTGGATGGTGGAGTCACTACAGCGATCTCACTTCACGTTGTTGCAGGTGGCTTGGTATAGCTTGCAATCAGGCTGGAAGCATCATTGACATTTCTCCAAATTCAGAGTTCCTCAAGATGGGAAATAAGTTTGGGAAGATGAACTTTTCTTAATTCTTAAACCTTGTCCGTCTTGGCCTGGCCAACCATGAGCTCATTTGGAGCATCTCACCTCAAATTTCTTTCCTTCCAAAACTCAGGTACCTCAACTTGTCCTCGAATAATCTAACATGTGAGCTAGTCTTCACTTGGAAACCTCAGCCAATTAGTTGATCTTGATTTTTCTTTCAATCATTTCTTCACTTCCATCCCTCCAGAACTTTGCAATCTTAAGAATCTGGTCTTTGAACTTGTCCCAAAGCATCTTCATTGGTCCAAAACACATTCACTTGGCACTTTGTCATTTGGCAGATTTGTTCTTGGTTTAAACATTATCAGTGGCTCGATTCCTACTATACTGGCCATTTTAAGCAAGTTGACAGCTCTGGACCTTTCTCGCAACTACATCAATGGGTCCATCCTATCATCTTTGGAAGATTGTAATAATTTAAACTTCCTGGGTTTGAGCTACAGAGTAATTTAAGTGGAAAGATGCCTTCCCATCTATATCATTTGATCTATTTACTCTGTCAATTTACACCCTGTTTTCTCATACTGCTTACCTTCAAAATCCAAGAGAAATACTCATTCCTCAAAATATTTCTTACCATCATCACCATTTCACTCTCTTTTTTCTCGGATGTTATTCTCTGCCTCGATGTAAGGTTAAGACCACCCAAGTGGAGCCAACATCTTTAGAAATGAAGACTTATTTTCCATACGAAGACATCATTGCAGCGACGGAGGACCTTGACCTCAAATATTGTATCGGATCCACTGGTTATGGGAGTGTCTACAAGGCACAACTTCCAAGTGCACAAGTAGTTGCCTTGAAGAAACTTCATCATCGAGAGGCAGAGGAGCATGGTTTTAACAAGAGTTTCAAGAATGAGGTGAAACTGCTCACAAGCTTTATGGATTTTGTGTACACCAACGAAGCATGTTTCTTGTTTACAAGTCCATGGAAAGGGGAAGAACAGGATCAAAGACAGTGCTCACCCGTTATCTTTTTTGCATCATGATTGCAATCCACAAAAAAAGTTTGCTGACCGGTTGGGATGGAAAAAGCAGACCGCTGCTGCTACTGGTGGTTGCTAGAGTGCAAGAAAGTTCTATCTCTACTGGGTCCAAGCGCAGGAAAAAAAAAAAAAAACCAACGAGTTTTCAAAATTCCCTCTTATTGCTTAATTTACACAAGCTGTAGTTAAGGTGGTTGCTTAGGTTCCCTCCTCTAATCATATGGGTTCAACAAACAATAAACAGGCAAGAAACCTAGAAATCCAGCCTGTTTTCGGACACTAGTCACATGGGATCCACTTCCACCCTTCTTGTTAAGGTTAATCTTCATAATTAAAACTCAAAACCTCTCTCCCTTTCGTCAACTAAAAGTTAAAAAATAAATAAAAATAAAGACTCTTTCGTTTTGGTCAACCTTCTCTACTTTTATGCCTCATGATCGTTTTCACTCGTTTTTTGTTTGGTTCTCCTTGTTGCCTTCTCCTTTCTTCTACTACCATACTATTCAATTTCAAAATAATAAATAAAGAAAGAAAAAAATATTATTTTTTTTACTCCCTCTCCCTCTCCCTCTCCCTCTCCTTCCTCTCTGTTTGGTACCAATATTATTTTCCCATTTCGAATAAGATAAAAGAAGAAAAATAATAGAAGTTGAAGCAACCTGCCCTTATGGATTGTCCAATTCTTCTCGAGCTACTTGTTGAATTGCAAACAAAAAGGAGGGGAAAGGGTTTTTGGAATAGCTGTTAAATTGGAGACCTTTTGATAATTAACGGCGGATAGGTATGGCTGTATGAATTTTGTGAATTCAATTAACTTGTTTGGATTATCAATTAAGAGTTTTGGTGATTCCAGTAGACCTTTTTTTTGCCCATCTCAGCTACTGTACTTCTTGATGTATTCTTTGTTTCCCCTTGTCTTTCTTCTTTTTGCTGCAAGTGTTCGCTGCTAGGATAGATAATTGAGGAAATTTGGAGAATTAGAATTGGTAACTTTCCATTCATTTATCACTAAATTGGAAGGGAAAGGTTAGTTTTTGCTTTGTGTAGGCAGCTCTTCAACGCTTTGCTTGTTCAACTGTTATCAGTAGATTGGAAGGAAAAGGTTACTTGGAATGCTTGCTTGCTTTCTTTCTTTATTGTGCTTGATGCCTTTTTTCTTGGAATTGGGCCAATTTAATCTTCTCGATGTGCTTTTACTACTGCTTTGTTGATGGAATGCTATGGCTATGGGCAAAACTAAGTTTGGTGATTGCTGACGGGACACTGCTTTGTTGCTACAGGTTTATTTAGATCAGATGGCTGAAAGCTGGGATGGAAGTTATGATCATGGTAGTCAATCGGATGAAAGTTATCAGTTTGAGAGACTCCATGTAGAGCCTATTTACGATGCATTTGTTTGCCCTTTAACAAAGCAAGTTATGAGTGATCCTGTCACCTTAGAAAATGGTCACACTTTTGAACGCGAAGCGATAGAGAAGTGGTTCAAGGAATGCAGGGAGAGTGGAAGGAAGTTGGTTTGCCCTTTGACACAAAAAGAATTGAGAAGCACAGAACTAAACCCCAGCATGGCTTTGCGGAACACCATTGAAGAGTGGACTGCTAGGAATGAAGCTGTTCAACTTGATACGGCAAGGAGATCTCTAAACCCGGGCACTCCAGAGAGTGATGTTTTGCATTCTTTGAAGTATATACAATACATGTGTCATAAGAGCCGGTCAAATAAGCATGCTGTGCGCAATGCTGATTTAATACCTATGGTTGTTGAAATGTTGAAGAGTACCAGTCGTAGAGTCCGGTGCAAAGCTTTGGAAACGCTTCAGATTGTGGTCGAGGATGATGCTGATAATAAGGTCGTGCCAGGTTTGCTTGTTATTTCTGTATAGCTTCGATGACATCACCAGAGTTATGTGTTGCGGTATAGCTTCCATGACATCACCAGAGTTATGCATTGTCTGTCTCCTGATAACCGAATCTTCCTTGTTTTGCAGGCAATACTGGCTGAGGGTGACAACGTGCGGACAATAGTTAAGTTTTTGTCTCATGAGCAATCCATAGAAAGGGAGGAAGCTGTCTCATTGTTGCTTGAGCTCTCAAAATCCGAAGCCTTGTGCGAGAAGATTGGTTCAGTCAATGGAGCAATTCTCATACTTGTTGGAATGATAAGCAGCAAATCAGAAAATCTTTCAACTGTTGAGAAAGCTGATAAAACACTGGGAAATCTGGAGAAATGTGAAAACAATGTACGGCAGATGGCTGAAAATGGCAGACTGCGACCTCTTCTGAATCAAATTCTTGAAGGTACGTCCTCGGAGCTCAATGTTTCAATGATTTTTGAATTTCATGCAAGTATTAGGGGGGTCCTTAGCTTATGCACCTGTACGATCTTTTTTAAAAATTGTAATCTGGAGGTAGTAAAAGCCATAGAAATTGCAAAATTCAACTTGGTATTTAAAAAAGTTGGTGTCAGGCGTTTGTACTCTAAATTGTGGTATCGTCGATGGTTAGACCCAGATGCATTCATCTGATCATATACAAATGCCATATTGCATTGATTAATGTAACCAGAATGGAAATGCTGCAGGCCCACCAGAAACTAAACTGTCTATGGCTTCATACCTGGGTGAGCTGGTCATGAACAATGACGTGAAAGTCCTTGTTGCAAGAACTGTTGGTTCATCTTTAATCAATATTATGAGAAGTGGTAATATGCAGTCAAGAGAAGCTGCCTTAAAAGCTTTGAATCAAATTTCTTTTCACGAGGCAAGTGCCAAGGTTTTGATTGAGGCCGGAATTCTTCCTCCTCTTGTCAAAGACCTCTTCACAGTCGGCACCAATCAGCTTCCCATGCGTCTCAAAGAGGTCGCGGCAACAATTCTCGCCAATGTTGTAAACTCAGGCGATGACTTTGATCTGATTCCTGTTGGACCTGACCATCACTCTCTTGTTTCAGAAGACATGGTGCATAACCTCCTCCATCTAATTAGCAACACTGGTCCAGCTATTGAGTGCAAACTTTTGCAGGTTCTTGTTGGGCTGACTAGTTCTTCATCTACTGTTTTAAATGTTGTTGCTGCCATTAAAAGCTCAGGAGCTATCAACAGTTTGGTTCAGTTTATTGAGGCTCCCCAGAGGGATTTGCGTGTAGCTTCCATAAAACTTCTCCAGAAAGTCTCTCCACATATGGGCCAGGAATTAGCTGATGCTCTCTGTGGCGTGGTGGGCCAGCTAGGAAGCCTTTTCAAAGTTGTAGCAGAAAACATAGGAATCACAGAAGAGCAGGCAGCTGCTATTGGCCTTTTAGCTGAGCTCCCAGAGAGGGATCTGGGCCTCACTCGGCAGATGCTAGATGAAAGCTCCTTTCCACTAATCATCTCCAGAGTGGTAAAGATCCAACAGGGTGAGATTAGGAGTGCCCGCTTTATGACACCATTTTTTGAAGGACTAGTACGGGTTCTATCAAGGGTCACATTTGTGTTGGCTGATGAACCAGATGCCATTAAGCTCGCCCGTGAGCACAATCTCGCAGCTCTTTTCATCCAACTGCTTCAGTCCAACGGACTCGACAATGTACAGATGGTCTCTGCCATGGCATTAGAGAACTTGGCTCAAGAGTCCAAAAATTTAACAAGATTGCCTGAGTTGCCGCCTCCTAATTTATGTGCCTCAATCTTTTCGTGTTTTAGCAAACAGCCTGTCATAAGTGGATCGTGCCGGCTCCACGGAGGAACATGTTCCCTAAAAGAAACATTCTGTCTTCTGGAAGGACAGGCTGTTGAGAAGCTGGTAGCTCTTTTAGATCACACAAATGAGAAAGTGGTTGAGGCAGCACTTGCAGCAATCTCTACTTTGTTGGATGATGGGGTTGACATTGAACAAGGGGTGGCGGTGCTGTGTGAGGCAGAGGGAGTTAGACCTATACTTGATGTTTTGCTGGAGAAACGGACAGAGAATCTGAGAAGGAGGGCAGTTTGGGCTGCTGAGAGACTTTTACGAACTGATGACATAGCATATGACGTTTCTGGAGATCCAAACGTGAGTACTGCACTTGTTGATGCCTTCCAGCATGCTGACTATCGGACACGGCAGATTGCTGAGCGTGCCCTGAAACATGTCGATAAGATACCCAACTTCTCTGGCATCTATCCAAATACAGGTCAGACCGCTTTCTGATCCAGGAGCTGTATGTAATCCACCCTTTGTCCAGAGCCATTTATGGTTATGGTAGCGTTAAGCTGCTGGTAGTTATTGATGTAAACCGATTTCTCGTTTGTAGAGGATTTCGAAAATTTTCACTTCTTTTCTTTCTTATTTTTTCCCCCATCTTTTCTTCCATTTTTTAATACGGTTGCATGTATTGTACTAGCACCAAGAGTGGGATATTGGTTATTTTTCATTTCAGGCTTCCAACATCATGGTTCTTTAACGTTTTATATTTCGCAGATCAACCAGCACTCAATGTTTCTCAAGTGGATGAAAAAAACCTGAAACAATACTGTTTCCGGGAATCGGGTTAACATCGACCCTAGGTCGGGTCTTGTAGTCCTGAAAGTAATGGCTTCCCAATAAATATTGTTCTCTGTTCGTGAAATACTTAACCTTTGAGAATTGAAAGGCAGCTTAGGTAAGCAACCGTCTTACAATTTTTTAACAATATCCTCAGAGGGAGGGGGCTTGTGCAGGAGCAGAACTGTTGAGTTTATGCAAAGTATCTTAACCTTATTTTTTATGGAAAAATTCAAGCATAGACGAAGTACTGATGCAACGAACTCAACTCGTATAGATACGCAGACTTTGGTCTCGAGGCTGGATCGAAAGTCTTGAATCTTTAAAATTGTGGCTACGAATGTCATCATGCGTTTCATGTAGTAATGTAATACCAGTGGCCTGTGGATGACAACTTCCGTACTAGAACTTCTCTTACAGTCCTATTTTAACATAGAAAAACAGAGTCTGTTTCACCAAATCAATTGTCCACCCTGCTAGCACAAGGCTTTCCCTACAACTGCCAGTTTGCCGCCATAAATATTCATTGTTCAAGCATGAAATCAGCATCAGCAAAGAAGCAAAATGAAAGGTCAAAATGATATCATCAGAATAAACTCCACCTAATTGGAAACTGGATGAACAAGAAAACAAATTCATTATTAATGAACATAAACAAGCTCAGGAATACAGGATGAATCGTATAAACAGTGGTGAAGAAAATGCACAGATGAAAGCACCAGCAGGCAAATTGATTGTCCAAAGAATTAAATATGAAATTCGGGGGTCACAATCTGTGCTCAAAACCTGGTGTGGCTAAATAAATGTTTAAAATTCTCTGCACAAATCAACATTCAACAAGGACCTCAAAGATACAAGACAGCCAATGATTTAGTCATGCACGAGGAAGCGTCAAATTCATGAGTCATGTGATTCCTAGCAATGTGACTCCAGTTTGTCCCCGTGTCAGACACATCACATACGGTCAAGAAGTCCAACACTTGACCAAATATTTTGAACATTTCAACCCCAAATATTAGGTTTTTATCTGCAACAAATGCAGCATTCCAATCCATTGGAGCATCGGGATGTACTGAAACTTCAGTCCAGTTAAGATACATGAGATCTAGCTCCCACAATTTTCTAACAGCCTTGTTTCTCTGGCCGATTTGACCATCCCCTTCACACCAGGAGACTGAAAGCATAAATAGCTGGCCATTACAAGATACAAGTTTAGGGTAATACTCTTGAACACGAGGAGGGAATGGAGAGGATTGGATTGCCATCCAGAAGCCCCTTTCAATGTCATATCCCATGAGCTTGTCTGTCTCAGAGTAAACATAAAACATCCCATTGCAAATAACTCCAGAACAAACAACCCCAAAATCCATAGGCAACCTCTGGATTTCTGTCCATTTATTTGCTATGGGATCATAAATTTCTCCAGAATCTAGTGGCTCGTCCCAGGATCCAAGACCCCCTACAGCAATCAATACAAACCTCTTGCAGTCCTTCATATTTGATTGGCCACTTTTTTGTCTGGTGAACTTGTGTGACTTTCTATTGGGCAATGATGAAGGCTCATATTCATCAAAAGCATTTCTATATTGTCTTCTTAGTGAAAACCTGTGAGGGTCCTCATAAACATCTGATACCCCAGCAATACGTGACCTAGGAAAACGTCTTTCTTGTCGATGTTGATGACTGTGAACCACTGAAAAGTCTGAACGAACCTCAGAAATTCCTAAAACAGGCATTGATCTAGCATACCTCATGGAAGCAATTTTACGCCAAGATTTAGTTAAAGGGCTAAAAGCCCACACCCCTTTGTGTGTCCTGAATGAGCTCCTATCCACTCTCCCAAAGTGAGTCAAGCTAGAACAACCACCAACAACATAAATATCATCTTGAAAACTGGCAACAGAAAACATGAACCTTCCTTTTAGAATGTCAGAATCAATCCTATGCCACTGGTCCTGATATACATCCAATGCATATATATCCCCAGAACAATATCCATCTTTAACAGCGCCAAACAAAAACAACCACGGATTCAGATATGGACCTTCCCGTCTCATCTGCAGGAACCGAGGGGTGGTAGTCAAGTATCTCCACTTCTTGCATACAAGGCGGGCATTCATCAGACTGGTCAATGGGAGTCTCACCAAGCATAATTCCAGTACGTCATCTGGAAGAAACATATGCAACCTGCTATTTTGAATTAAATCTTCAAGCTCTAAATCCTTTCTACTGTTTTTCTTCCAAAACTTCTCCCTCATCCCATATGAGAAACAATCGAACCCTGTCTCCTCATTACCACATATCGGTCTATATCCCTTTCCTTCTTCACTAGCACTTGATGACCTCCTCCTACCGCTCGGATCCCCAAATTCCTCACCTGTGTCAGCACCAACTTTGCAACCCCCACCCATACCATACAAAGTAAGACATTTCAGCGAAACTCCCCTTGAATCATCCTCTTCCTCTCCTTCACCTCTATGATTCCTCTTCCTCAACTTCTGGCTAACACTTCTAACTAGCCGTTGAGACACACTCAAAGCCTCCAATTCCCGGCGAAGAGATGCCTCTCCCGTTAATCTCTCGGAAAACATTCCGTCCCCGTCCTCTACTAGTTTCCACACAACAATTTACACCCCGTAACCATCTTGAAAGCAGCATTACTCACCTTCTATCATCTAAAAAAAAAACCCAACAAAGATCAGCCCTCAAGCATCCTCATAGAACAAAAGGAACAAAAAAAAAGATCGACTTTCCTTCAATTTATCAGATCCATAACATGGTTTTTCAACAAATCATATCCTATATCAGTAAAAATCATCACCATAAATCATCGAAAAGATTATATAAACTAAAGTCCACAACTCGCAGGTAAGCCTTGTTGCAGCTTTTTAAATAAAAACGCAAAACCCACCATATTTTCAAAAACAAACCAGTAGGCAACACCAATTATAGAAAACACAAGCCTGAAAAAAAGGGAAGTGACCCATTTGAAAGACAAAAAGGGAAAGCTTAAAACATCCATTATTAGCATAAAAAAAGTAACATTTCTTTCCTCCATTTTCTCAGTAATCAAACACCCATACCAACACTATAAACGAAATTAAAAGCCAAGAAACAGAGAGAACGTTACTTACATTGCAAACAGCAGAAAAAAACAAATCCCCATAATTTGAAAATGTGAGGTGAAGGAGGAATGAAGTGAATGAAGTAACAAAGACTTGAGAGATTCGGAATTTGTATCCACCAAAAAAATTTGTTTTCTAGTTTTTATTTTTGGTGGTCGGTCTGCATTGAGTAAAGCGACCCTCCACTCCGCTTTTTTGCTTACAATACTAATTTATTTCAAAAAATAAAAAATAAAGCAACGCATCACCTCTTTTCTTTCCCATTTATCATTCTTTTTAAAATAAAAAAAATAAAAAGGATATATTTCTTTATTTTACATAAAGATTTAATCTAAAATTATTTTCAAAAACAATTTTTTTTATAATTAAACATATTTTTATTTTTACATGTTCATCAGTAGTATTTAGTTATTATCTTTAATTACCGTTTAAAAACAAGACAATAAGAATAAAAATAATAAGTTTTTCTATTCAAATCTGTTATTAAAATGGATTTATGTTATTTTTTTATTTTTATATCTAATACATATTAACTAATCACAACTGAAAATCATCTCATAAAAAAATTGTTTTATGTTTGTATCTTAATTTCTCCTACTAAATTTATTTCTGATTTATTTTATAATGCGGACACTTATCAAAAGTGATGCGTTAATTTTCGTAGCGGAGTTATGATTTGGTGGCACCTTGAACTCAAGGGTGATCGTGTATCTTTAATCCGAGCCGTTGATTATGTGACTAGGATCTCGAGGGGAGCTGTGTTTGATTGGTTTCGAATGTGGCGTGGGGCTCGGGGTTCAATGAACGAATTAATGGGAGTGTGGAATACGACGTCGTGGAGAAACTGTTGTGTGTGTGATCAGTTTTTTTGGGTGGGTTAGTGGTGCGGACCCCATGAGGTGTCTCTTAAAGTCAAGAAGCTGATTGATTATGCCATCACCTACTTCCATTTACTCTCTGCGCCATGGCTCTCGCTACTTGCTAAAGTTAGCCTGAGTTAATTATAGCTTAGTCCCTATAGTTTCATAAGAATAACTGACTAGTCCTTATAATCTTAAAAACTATATTCTTAATCCCTTTACTAAGTGGTTGGGGAGATCCGAATAAAAAGCGAAAATGCTAAATTCAGGATGGTGAGTACTAGCGAAGGGAATGTTTCATTACCACATGGTGTACAAGAATTAAAAAAACAGCACAAATTCTTTGGATACAACTACACAATTATAAAATTATTAAAAAAATATCACGAAACAAATCAATTAAAAATAATAATTATAATAACTGTACCCGGTCATTATTTTTAATCATGGTTATTTCAAAACACATGTTTTATTTAAATTAATTAAGTATACAATCGTGTTTAAAATCTTATGAATATTTAATGGTTAAAAAATAAAATTTAATACTAAGATATAAGAGAGAAAATAAACTTGTGTGAGTGAAAGAGAACGAGAAATGAAAAAAATAGACAATAAATCATAAATTAAGACTTTATTTTTAATACAATTGGTGTTATTAAAAAGCACTAAAAAAAATATAATTAATTAAAATTTTTGTTTAAGGTCGATGAAGGAACTAATATTGAAGAATAATGGTGGTATACAAAATTAATATTTAAAAACACGTAGGTGTTTAAGTATTCTACTTTCTAAATATTTTTTAGAATTTATTTTAGA
>Ga0307517_10007760_pt1 | contig 15557 bp, 18 predicted proteins | sample 23_EM_MG_FD_194515 | JGI IMG/M metagenome (GOLD analysis project Ga0307517, IMG submission 194515) | Populus trichocarpa ectomycorrhiza microbial communities from riparian zone in the Pacific Northwest, United States - 23_EM | ecosystem: Host-associated > Plants > Roots > Unclassified | place...
AAGGTGCTCCCAGGGTGGTGATGCCATCCAAAGTGCATGTAGCAAAGTAACGGTAGCAAAACCACCGTCCTAATTCTGCATAAGATTCACACCTTCCAAGTAGCAGACAAGTTCTCGCGCCTGGCGTGGACCTTAGTTGACGCGCAGGGTCACGTTATCGCGGTGCGGCAAGTCCCGCCGCACAACGATCGCCGCAGTCCACGCCGCAGTTTCCAATTCCCAAACTTACTGAACATTTCAGCACCGCTGCTCGCACCATATATAGATTTCAAAACCGATTACATGTACAAATTACAAAGTGAGCATAGAACCTGCCGGCGAAAGGTACAAGTACACATAAGAACAAAAGAACGGATCAAGGGTGAAGAAAAGAGGAAAATATCGAAGAAAGCGTTCGTGAAACGTAGGGGTTTATTACATTACATTAAGTATCATGTCGTATCGTGGCATAAAGTTTCAGACCTCAGACCTCAGAAAGGGTGTATCGCGTCGTCGTCGTCGTCGGGAATTCGAGAAGCACGCAAGCACGCGTCATCTAGACGCGAGGAACGGGCCGACGAAGCTCGTCCTCGGGAGCGACATGCCCAGGAACAGCAGCAGAAGTAGTCTTCTCAGCATCGTCATGGCCGCTGTGAGGAATGATGGTGAACCTAGAGAAAAGAATCATCTAAATAAGAACAGGAATCATATCGCGGAATAAAAAACGAGACATACGCATCCGATCTCCATTCCTTGCCACTGGACGCAACGTCCTGCTTTTCCGCCACCCGATTGACCCACCCGGCGGGGTTGCCCTGGTTCGCAAGGATCGAGTGGCGCTTATCGGAGACGACTTTGAACTGGGACTTTGACTCGGCACTTTTGACTGAGCCTTCTTCTTTGTTCGATTTGAACAACTGTGTGTACAAAGTCGGTCAGGTCAGAAGAAAGAAAGGACGCGAGGCAAGACAAACATCTTTGAGGACATCAGTGCGGCTCTGGCCTTCAGCAGCCTTGGCGATCTCCATTCGGTCGCGGACAGCGACGAGCTGACCATCGATGTACTCGAATCCAGTGGTCAGAGCAGCCTTGAGCGCTTTTTCGATTTGCTTCTTGATCAAAGCGGTGGCCAGCGGACGAAGTGTCTTGTAAAGGAAATCGTGGTTTGAATCCCGAATGGCGAACTTCAAGTTGCTGACTTTGACATGGATATGTTGGACCTTGAAGACGGAGGAGCGATCACGAGTCGTGGAGTGGAGTTCAATGGTCGCCTGACATAAAAAATCTCAGGGCTCCGTTGTCAAACTTGGAGATAGGACAAATGACGTACACTCAGTCCCTCTCCACCGAGGAGCACGTCAGCGATCCCCGAATCCTTCAACTTGGCAATACCAGTTTTCTTGCGGAAGTAGAAAGCGACATCACGCATATCTGCCTGCATCTGCTCAAGTGTAAGCTTGATGCGGTGGTGGTGTTTGTCCTGGATAGCGTCGTAAGGTGAGAACTTGACGAAGTTGTTGGCTTCCAATGCAACGATCTTCGGGAAAAGATTGCGGCCTTGGAGGGTCAAATTTTCGACGACAAGATCTAAAGAGTCGTCGCTATACTCAATACGAGGAATAGGGATGTAGCCAACCTGAACAGGGTATGAGCCTAAGATGGGACAATAACATGGAACTGGACTTTACATACCTCGTCGATCAACTTTGGTACAATAACCTTTCGAATGTCGTTCCAGAGCGCGGGTTTGAATGTGAGGCTGCCCTCACTGTCGAAGAGGAGGTCTCTGGTAAGACGGGCCCAATCCTCGCCAAATCGTTTGTTGAGCTAAATAAGAAAGAAACAAGGTCAGTGAAATCCGAGGGGAAAAGATAAGATACACACAGGATCTTGGCCCATGGCTTTGAACCAATCGCCGACACTATTGAACAAGTTGTCGAATTGAGACTTATACTTCTCATCGTAGAATTGCCGACCAAGCTCGCGAAGCTGGTTGGCGCGATTATTGCAGTCAGGCTCGAGAACATAACCAGGCTCGAGAAGAACCTAATAATCATTGGTCATTCAAAAAATTTGAAGGATAAGAGGAGAACAACGGACCTTGCGAATGTAAAGGTTGACATCTTTGAACCACTCGCTGAGAGCTGGATCACGGCGACTATCATCAATGAGGACGTTGGCAGCGTCGAAGATAATGTTCATGGAGATGCCATTGGCGAATCGTTCCAGAAGAGTGCGTAATTCGGCAACTGAAAGGTTGAAATTGGGATCCTTAGAGAATAGGTCAGGAAAATGAATATTTGATATTCTAGAAACGAGGAACAACCTTTGTGACGTTCGACGTTTGACCTACACCAGCCTCAGCTGTTGTGCGGCCATGCTGTGCATATTCCTCCATATAATTGAGAAGCCATCGGATGGATTCCTGGTAGTCGTCGTGCTTTTGGCATTCCATGATCACCTAAAAGACGTAAATGTAATCCAGTTAGAAACGGGATGGAGGGATGCGTAGACCAAGGGGGAGACAGACCTTCTTCCCTCGGAATATGAATTGATCGCGTCGTTCTTCAGGGAAGTATTCCTCAGTCAGGAAATGCTTGCCTCGTTCGTAGTTATCCTTCGCGCTATCCTTCTTATCTTGAGGGATGCGTTCGTTGAGGTTATCCTGAAAGAAAGGGACAAGATTTGCATCGCTAGATATTGGAAAGAACGGATTAAACGAACCCGGACGTTGTCCTACAGGAACGAAAACATGAATATATGCGTATATTCTGAAAGAAAAAAAGCAATATACCCGAATTTGCCTCATCCTCCCCATCATACCTTTTTTCTTCTCGTCGACCTCCAATGGCGAATCACCTTCTGCGACTTCCTGTGCCTGGCTCGCCGCATTGTTCGTTGCTTGGTTTGCCAAGGGCACAGCTTGGTCCTTTGCTTGTTCGTACTGGCCTAGAGCCTGATCGCGAACCTCCCCAATGGGGCGCTGTGTACCATTCGGGTTCACGATGCGGGCTTGGTCTTCCTTGGGATGCATCTGGAGGTTCCTTTCGGTCCCGGGAATTCCTACGTCCAAAACCGGAGTTTCCTTGGGATCGGCGGGACGCCCGCCTTCGGTGATAAACTGATCATGGGGGGCAGACTGGTCGACGTTCCGCAATTGCTCGTCGGAAGGCCCAACAGCCGAGGCCACCTTGGAGGCGCCTCTCGACAGAAGATCGCGACCAATGACCGAAAAGTCGGAGAGGAGTTTGCGGACCTCGGAGTTGGTAAGGATGAGGTTAAGCAGGGAGCGGAGATGTTTGACGGCTAAAATCGAGCTCAATGGGAAGAACAAAAAAAAGAATTCAGATATTAACACACCATTGTCAGCATCTCCCTTTGCCTTGCTGACTTCAACGGGAATAGCCTCATTCAAATCACCCGACTTGAGGCCGTCCGTGTCGACACTTCGGGTGTGCCATACGAATTGTTGAAAAAGTTCGTCGGCGTTCTTCTCTTGGACCAAGATCCTGGCTGTGTTGATTACTTCACGCGTATCTTGAATGAGTTTTTTTCCCTCGGGCGATATGTCCTTCATGTCGACCGGAGAGTGGTCGACAACGTATCGTAGAGTCTCGTCGATTTGGGCATTGGAGGGAAGCTTCCCATTCCTGAAGGCCTCGATGACGCCATATAATCGAAGCTGAACACGCTTAGACGACTACGAGCCCACAAATGAGCGCATATACGTACCTTTCTGTCGACGTCCGCGTTCTTGACCGCCTTGTCGACGGGGTCGACGACCGAGGATGCGGCAGGATGTATGCTGATATCTTTTGTAGCTGGTGGAAGAGACATTTAAGAGAAAGTTGGGGCCAAAATTAAATAAATCCACCTTTATATTCAAATACGCCAGCGATGATGTAGTTGACGTCATGGGGCGAGAGCGCGAAAAATCCACGCGTGACGTCACATTTGTGATTTTTGGACAAACTTAGCCTGACTCCGTGACGATGATAGGCCCCCAAATCCCTGCTCACTTGCTCACGGGTACTAACACGGCGTCAGATGACGATGACGAGGACGGTCCTAAGAAACCATCATACATTGGACCCCAAATACCCACCCATTTACACCCAACGAGACCATCGGAGTCAAAGGTTCAAGTATTCGACGATGACGACGACGACGAAGGTCCACAACCGAGTTGGGCTCCCAGTATAGGGCCATCTATACCACCAGAAATTCTGGCAGTGGCTACTCCACGAGCATCTAAACCACAACCAGTTGCTGGACCATCCAAGCTTCCACAGAAACCTTCCATTGGACCTTCTCTACCACGTTACGGCCCTACATATAATCCAAGTAGTGGGGGAATAGAGGATGACGACAGCGATGATGATATTGGTCCTAAACCTCTTCCCGCAGGAATGCACCACGAAGAAACGGACGCTGTCAAGGAATTCTTGGCGAGTGAGGAAAAGCGACGGAAGCTAGCTGAGGTCTGCTTTTTTCTTTGAGAATGTGTTGTCGTAGTTAACCAGGGAAATAGGAAGCTGCAAAACCCAAGGTTCCTCAACGAGAAGAATGGATGCTCGTTCCACCAACATCAACTGGCCTTCTCTCAAGTGCGTCTCCTCCTATTTTATTCATCTTCCATCCCTCATCGATGTCAACAGACCTCGACACAACAAAGCTAAAAGCCCGCCAATTCTCTCGCGGCACAGCATCCGCCAGCACCTCCAAAAACGACTCCTCCCTCTGGACCGAAACGCCTGCCGAACGACAACAGCGCCTCGCAGACGAAGTCTCTGGCAAGAAGCGCCGAGTCACCGATGCGCCAGTGGACGAAAACGAGGACGCCAAAGCCAAGAAACGTAGAAGAAAAGCCGAGGAGGAGTTTATCAGGCACGGTGTCGAGGAACACACGGTATGTTTTTACTATATCACTTGCCAAATAAATTATATTGATTTTTACTTCCAGCGTAAACAACGCGGTGCAGCTTTGGTCGACCAGCATGCTACTGTCGCTAAAAAGCCAGAAACAACTGAAGTGCCTGGCGTTTGGGACCACTCTCGTGACATGGGTCTGAGTGGCCGACTAATGGATGACGAGAAGCGGAGTAAGATGTTGAAAGAAGCAAAAGGGCTCGGAGACAGGTTTGGAAGTGGGAAGAGTGGAGGCTTCTTGTAACGACGAGGTTGTGAACATGGATTATATTATTTGACCTCACCTTCGACTTATTTACATGGAATCTTTAAAAGTCATTCGCTAAAACCCCATCTTTGTGAACCCATTCTCCATCATCCTCGATATCGCTTCCATTTCTACTTGTGATAGGGTCACCATTTCTTTTCTCTTGCCCCGCCCCCCCCCCCAACCAATATCCGCTGGCCCCACCAACTCACAGGATGTTGAGAGTGGAAGAAAGATGTCACGTACCTCCTTCCGAATTATCCTGACTCAACAAAATCTGCAAAGACGACCTCCAAAACCTTCCACGAAGAAATCTATGTACTGGGATTTCGCCGACAGCTTCACCGAATTTCAAAATATTTGCGAAGAGAAGCATACTACCTGGTGAAAAGCCTGATACATCATCGGAAAAGATCTGGTCGATACTGAGTGCACAACGGGCCCATGTGCATAAAGGGAAAGAAGTTCTGTAAGCAATACTCGTTCAGTCACTCCAAAACCATTACATCAGAGAATGGGTACAAACCAGGGAAATAAACGACAAAAAAGACTACGAATACAAACCAGACGACGAAGAAACCTTGCCACGAAACAACGAATCATAAAACACCACCCCAATGACCGGTATAATCATGAGCACCGCATACGGAGAATTAAGCAGGAGAGCAAAGGTGCACGCAGTGGCAACGGTCAGGCACAAGAGGCCATAATACTGCATCGTGGAGCAGAGCTGCAACTTCGTGTCCAGGGACTGGGAGCGACTGAAATCGGACGCACGCTGCCCAAGACGTAGGCGCAATGACTGCGAGGAAGCAGCTCCGCCTGCCACGATGGCGACTGATAGGTTGAAGGATAACGAAAGGGAGGCGAAAACTTGCAGGATGATATAAAAAGCTTTGTTGACGCTCGATTTCGGTGTTTCTGGGCTGTCGTATACGTTGCGCGCGAGTTCGAGCATCACAATGGATACAGAGGCGAGGAAGGTGGCCTTGAAAGCGATATCGACAGGTCAGAAATCAAAGAGAGCTCTTCGAAAAAAAATGGACCCACAATGATAACGATGGATGAAAAATCACTAATCACAGACTCCAATTCCTGACCCGTGGCATCCGTACGACCGTGACGCGAAATTCCCGTGTCCACATTATTATATCGGTCTCTCGAACTGGATCTTGAGCGAGCAGGCTGTATTATAATCGGACTTCTGCTCGGACTCTGCAGGCGGACAGCTTGACGAGGACGTAGCACTCCCGGATTTGGTTGCCACGGAATCGTTACAACTCCTGGTGGTGGATAGTCTGGAATAATGATTGGGCTATTGTGGGGTTCAAACGGCGGACCAAAGCCTCCAGATTGTCTAGATCTGGAGCGTCGGCTCCGGTTATCCATCTCGTATCCATAATAAGGCTCTTCATAGGGCTCTCCGCGTCCACGAAGTAGGATAGACCGCAGTTCTTGGATGCTATCCTTCACTTCATCCAAGGCTGCATTGGTGACGAAAGGGACTGGTGTGTTCCCCCCACTGGGAAGAATCGTCTGGTCTAGAATCACGTTCGATGAGCAAGATAATGGAAGGAATATGGATAAATATAGAAGCACCTTGACTCGCAGGGGATGGAGGTTGTGGTTCAACAATCACTGGCAAGCGATCAGATCGACCGTTCAAGTCATTTCCTAGATGGTGTAAATCACTAGAAAACATATCATTCAAAATAGAGGGGTGTTTAGATTTTGGGCAAGTTCATTTAAACTTCATCCAAGTGGTTAAATACCTAAAAAACATCCAAGGAGGATTGAACGGCTGTGTGAGGCTGCAAGGAGTTACAAGCGGGGTATATAGTTCAGGAGTACAGAGATCTGCACAAATGAGTCTCATGGTTCCTGGTGGACTCTCCGACGTTCATGGATCTAAGGAGATGACTCTCAGGGGCTGTGAGTTGAACTGCCAAACCATTATTAATGTTGGGCAAAAAAAGAGAAAAACATACAAAGCCGCGCTTGTGCAGCTAACTTACAGCCGGCCCGGGGATCCGTGAATGTTCGCCACGCCCGGGCCGGAGTCTGTCTGACAGTCCATGTCAATTCCGTTCAGCAGCGGCCTTGGGCATGCAACTGCCAAGGTTCAGAACAGTCGGTAAAACCAATCCTTTGAATTTTTTAGTCATTTTGATAACCACTTCTATTCAAAGGGCTCCACCGAACTCCTTTTGGTTCACGATTGAGACTGTAGAATTCCCGAAGCAGGGCGCCACTTTCGACAGACACAGCCATGCCCTAGTAATCCCACTATAAGGGCTGGGATGGTTCACGACTCGGGCAAGCCCATTTCACCAGCCCCATCATCTTCTCAACTACAAACATCTGAACGCTATGTATCGCAGCGAAGATCCGAGAGACAATGACCAACCCAATCGCTTGGACATCGTGGAACAACCCCCTTCCCCTATGAGTCAAGGTATGCCCAACGAGCTAGCTCATTATCTTGAGGTTAAATTGCCTCACAGACCATACCCGTGTTGCGACCACACCATCACCATACGTAACCGCAGTTGCTCTGGAAGATGTGAAAAATAGTATCCAGGAATTGCGGTCCATCATCCTTCATGCTCGTGGACTCGGAGGCGCCTTGGATGGAGAGGCAAATGATTTGGAGACAGACCAACGAGGTCGAGACTCAAGACCATCTGGAGAGATACCCGGAGAACCAATGGATGATACAACCAGTATCGCGCCTGTTCCAATACCGCCCATAGTTATAATGAACCCGTCACCTCGCAGAGGTCAGATTGTTCGCGTACAGAGTCCTGAAGCACCTGGCGAACCCAGTCGCGTTGTCATCCAAGTTCCTACTTCAAGTTCTAGTTCCAGCTCCAGAAGGGGACTCGGATCAGCATACTTTGCCAGTCAGCCAGTGGTGGCCGAAACAGGTTATTCGCGTCGTACTGACGCCACAGGTCGGGAACTTGAATCAGTGATTAGTGATTTCTTATCCATTATCATCATTGTACGTGTTTTTCAACCCACATAAATCACTCCTTTACCTTTGTTGTTTGTCTGCCCAGGCCACCTTCCTCGCCTCAGTATCTATCGTAATGCTACAGTTGGCTCGCGACGTTTATGACAGCCCCGATTTGCCCAAAACGACCTTGAACAAAGCTTTCAACATCATCCTTCAAGTCTTCGCGTCATTGGCGCTGTCTTTCAACTTATCAGTTGCCATTGTCGCTGGTGGAGCCGCCTCCTCGCAATCATTGCGCTTGCGTCTCGGACAGCGTGCATCGGACTTTAGTCGCTCCCAATCATTCGACACCAAGCTTCAGCTTTGCTCCACAATGCAGTATTACGGCCTGCTTTGTTTGACCATCTCCACAGCATGCATCTTCGCCCTCCTCTTGAATTCGCCGTATGCTGTGCTCATGATTATCCCGGTCGTTGGTGTTGTATTTTATGACTCATTATTCCGCGGCAAGGTTTCGTCGTCAACTTTATATTATTAGTTTCAAGTCATTTCAAGTTCGTTTTTTTGCTCACCCTGGAATGATCATGAGGGCTCGCGGGAACCCAAGATTTTTTCATCAAGTCGAAGGCGAGGGTATCGGTACCGCGAAGGCCCAAGGATAAAGAGATCCTTCTCAATAAGTGCGTAATGCGTGTCGAAATAAGGTAAGTAGTGTGACATCATCAACACGTGCTCTCTGACTTTTCGGTACTTGCAAGATTCCTTCCTTTCTTCTTCCCATGTCGGATGCGGCAGCTTCTGTGTAACCTTCTTGCGAACCGGATTATGATATCTATCGAGACCCATGGGATACTCCCACTGCCTCCTCAGTCATATAAAGACCCGCTGCACCACTCGAGTTTCCTCATACTTGCCGAACTCTCAAATCTAAACCCCTTCATAACCTCGTACCTAGCCTAACAACCATGTCCACTGTCATCGTCCTTTCTACCTCGCTCAATGGACCAAGAACCACATCACCGCGATCATCAACTGCAACAACGAGTAGGATCTCACCAGTGCCATCGACGCCTTCCTCTCGAAGAACGCGACCATCGTTGTTAACGGTGTCCAAATTTCTCATGCCGAGTACGAGAAGCAGCTCCAACTCGAGAAATTCGATGAGGCTGGCGCAGCTACCTCGTTGGTCAGCGCTATCCAAGTCTCAGCGGACAAAGACAACCCCTTTGATGTAAGTTCAGACAACGATGCCAAAACCCACTACTCGATTGTTTTCGCGTCTGTATTGTGCGTAGAATAGAATGACTGGGAGAATCCGTGGGGCTCTCTTATAACGTCCTCATTAGCGAGGCAATCAGAATCCACGACGCTCCCATGACCAGCAATCACAGCTTCTATCAATTGTAAGTTTGAAGTTTATGAATCGTTTAATTCTCAATCGCCTTATTGGTCTGGATATTGTTTGAATCTACAGCAAAAAAGACCCAGCATCCCTAAGACACCGCCATCTCCGATCCATGGATTTTCGATGGGAGAAGGGTGAAGTGTCTGAACCAGGTAATTGTTTAAGCGCCCGTGACTGAGCAAGACTTGTGAGGTCTCAGCTGGGGATCAAGATGCCCGGAAATGCAGATACTCCTTTCTCTAGAGATGGCTCAGAAGGAGTAAAACGAATATATGTCCAAGATCTTATCCACTATGACGCTGAACAGATTTGGAGGTGAATAAGCTGTCATTCCGAAATGGACTTGTGGGGCTGACTGATTTTTTTCAACAACGGATCGACGCCCTAAGATGTCCGTAGCTGTTAAAGAGGTTATTGCGTTTGCACTTGAGACTCATGGTGGATTTTCGGCGGAAGATACGAAGCAATATGGATGGTCAAGGAAGAAAGGAAGGTTAATCGAGGAGTGTTGGAGTAGCTGTACTAGGTCGACGTATATACATCATGGATGACGAATGCTGTCGCCTAACAAGTTACATAAGTATACTATTGAACAAGTAAATGACTGTCCAACCTGGTTTTAAGAGACAGGTATGAACTACAGATACCTTTCCGAGGAATTTTCAGCTTGGTTCCGAACTTGACAATGGCTATACCAAAGATGGATTTCATGAGGATGTTTCTGCCTAGATTAGAAAATGTCCCACTGCGCCATATCCTTCGGTGACCTTGCAATTAAGAATTCAGGACGCAGTGCCGGAAAGACATCAAATATATAAACAACAATCCCGTGGAATATTCACATGTCGGAATTCAGAATCCAGAACCAGAACCTCCTGTATCTTGCCTGTATCGTCAGTCGAACCTTGTAGCAAGGATTATATATTATAACTCGTCCTGCCAAATGTTAAGCCGTGTTCATTCACTTTCTCCGACAAACGTCTAAATTCCTGGGGGCATTTCAATGCGGGTTGAAGGAGTTACATTATATCTCAAAACATAGGGGGAATATATAGAACAGCCGAATCATAATGGAAGCGAAGAATCATTACCAGGTGGTAGGACTGGCAAAAAATTATATCAACTTATACAGTAGGACATCGTTCGCAGGAGAGACATACCCGAACTTCTCTCCTGGGGCGAGCTGTCGATTTGGCGTTCCAAGATAGTCCGCGCCAGCCTTGTGAACAGTATTTCTGTGAGACGATTTGAGACGATTTTTACGTTGGCTCTCAAATTTCTCTTGAAAGGTAAACCGCGCTTACCCCCACCAGACAAGGACATTGTTTGCGTCATTCTGGGTAAAATTTAAATGCGGAATCATTGTTAATTGGCGACCCAACACTCACCTTTCCATTCTTTGGGAACTGGAGGCAGAAGAAAATGACCAAGACGGAAATAGCGAGTCCAGAGTCGAGAGCGGCGGCCAAGACGTCTGTTGTCATATTAGCACTGCCTGTGTCTGCAATGACGACAAGAAGACATACAATTATACTTGGTCCACCAGGAGAAATGGCGCCTGTATGACAAATAGGAGTCTAGAGATGAATTACGAAGCGGGACGAACGTAAGGGTACCTTCTAATAACATACTGGAAGATGAATACAACACCACTTTTGTAGCAGTTAGTATGATCTCTGATTCTGAAGTTTACAAGGTGCTGACTCACGTCCATGGAACATAGTTAATTGCATTTGCGGGAGGAATTAAATTCGTGCCGTTGAAAATAACAGGCCTGACGGAGTCAGCCACCATGTGCCCAAGTTTTCTTTTAAGTTGGACTCACAAACTGTGAAGGGAAATTGCAGGTGAGCCAAAATAAGATCGTTTAACCAGGGGACGTACTGGAGATACGCGAGGAAGCTGTTTGGGTACCTCTTACTCAACGCCCACGGAATCACTGGCGCAATTGTTCCAATAAGGAAGCAAAATACCAGTGGACTAATTAATGTGGATGAGATCGCAGACCCTTGGAGAATCACTAGGACCGTACTGGTAGGTTTGACCCTTGGAGAATTGAAGGGCAGGACCGATGACACCTTTTCAGAGAGCATTAGATCGCTATATCTTCGCGATTGTGCGACATACCCCACTATAGAAATTTAAAATTTAGCCGAGGGAGCGAGAAAAAAGTAGTGGCTCACAATGATGCTAGCAGTGCCGAATACCTCTGTGCTGGGACAGATGAAGCTTGAGATTTCCATGGATCCCAAGTCAACGGAGCATTTGGAATAATAGATGCTGAATCCTCTTACCCATCCTTTTGCTTGGGATCGCACATATCTCTGGTTATGCCCGTCAGCAGGATTGTAACGAGTGAAGGCGGGATTAACGGCCTACTCGATGTTTGTGAACATCCAGGCTTGGACACCCAGCTGAACAGTTCCAGCTATGATAGTTGCGATAACCTACGCAAAACAGTGAGAATAAAACGATTTAAGACAGGAAAATGGGCTCACTTGACACCAGAACATGGGTCTGGGTGGCACTAAAGACAAAATCAAATCAGCCGGTCTTTGCTTTACTACGTGTAGAGACGGACCTTTCATGTAGTGGCCGAGCTTAAAGTCCGAAGTGAAAGTCAGTGCTTGAGCCATGGTCTGTGGATCTATCAGCTCATGATCCATCAAGTTAATCCCAGAATGCATACTATGAAGCCCCAGGTTTTGAACATCATCATGGCGATTGGGCGTCCAGGAAGGGCATAGCTGTGTGTTAAAAATATTGAATGTGCGGTTCCCTTCACGTAGCGGCCCGGGGAGGCTTACCCAATGATCAGTTCCGTAATAACGCTACCCAGTGGTTAAATTGTTGGGTCAGGTAACAACGGAATGTAGGCCTTGAATACATACTTGAGCCCAACTTGCTGATTGGTGATTGCCTGAATCATTCCGATGGGTATGACATAGGTAAAGGCTATTTTCAGGTGGGTCAAGCTGACAAAATGAGGATAGGTGGTATAATTGACGTACAGATAACCAAGGCGAGGACGAAAGCCCAGACAGGCATTTGGCTGAACGGAATTGAATCTAACAGTAAAAGAACCGGACTAACGGAACTCACGTTGGCCAGACCTCAATGCTTATTATACCTAGTGTGAACAGGCTCAAGAAAATCATCAAATACCACCACTCCGGAACTATAGAACTGCATCAGCTTCCGTTGGTGCATGGCTAAATAAATATTGAACCTTGTGGATATTTTGACATGAGCCTAGCGTGGATATCAGGTTGTTCATGCAAGGAGCGACGTGCCTGGACCCAGATGAGCTTGCGGAAATACAAGAAGGTATGCATGAGGGTAGCTATATTAATTTTAAAAAAGGTCAGGAGCCACAGAACAAATATAAGTCGAACAAACCCGTTATAGAAGCAAAAGATAGCCCGTATTGAACAGCAAATGTTGTACTGTGGCTTAATGAGTTAGGTGTCGGAAGCGCGTGCGAGAGACCTACGAAAGGAATAGGGGACTATAGTTGCGGTAAGCCTCAAGGTCAAAAGTTGATTCGTAGGTGAGAATTCGTTTGACATCGTAGGTGTTAAGCTCATTATCATAAGATATTCGGGACGAAATCCTACAGGTGGTTCAAGATGCTATAAAGACTGCGGGAATAGGAAATGGACTCACGGCATGTACATTCCATACAACGAGTTTGAGAACTGCTCAAACTTGAAGTTGAGAAATACAAAATTTTTAGAAACGGCGGACAACCACAGCGTACATGAAGGATCGGCGTCAGAATCCCTACCATGAAGTCAGATTTTTCAACGTGTCAAGTCGTGAAATAGATCGTACAGAAGAAGAAGACGAAACCACCGAAGATGTTGGCTCCGGCCCACCCTAGAAAATAATGACATACGTTACGTGGTCGCTGGTTCGGGTAGAGTTGCCTACATGGCGTCGCAAGAGGATTTCCAATATAGCTATCAAATTGCCATATGAGGGCATGAATATAGGCATAGGTTAAAAATTGCGATCTCTTACGCGATTTGACTCCAGTCAAAAGTTATTAAAGACATTCCCTTGAGTTGATCAAGTTATCAAATTAGCGTGGACCATGGGAATTGTCACCAAGCTGACCATTCCATTGAAATATCTATAATGTGAAAAAGGTTAGAATTATGTAGAAAAGCAGAAGAAGAGGAGAGGTTCGAACCCGAAGAGTGCAGCAATCGCTAGAGACTGATTAGGGAAAAGCACTCCTGGTAGCGGAATGACGTACTGGGGTCCTCAGGTCGAATCCATGTCACCCACGAGAAGTATGTCAAGGCCTGGACTACGGACAAAAGAGCATGAGATGGTAATCAAACTACTGGCCATGTCTTGACGCACAGAGATAACCCGGGAAGAAATCTACCACCAGGGCCGGGATCAGCGAATGTATTTTGGCCACGATACTTTACTCACGCCAGAAGAAGGAACCCAAGAATACATAAACGAAAAATCGCTCACGGCTGATTCCTCCGCGGGTACCAATACCGGCGTATTGCTGGGAATGCAGGGTATTGAACAGAGCGCAATTAATGAGACTGTTGGGCCAAATCATGGATGGTGGGGAAACGAGGAAACGACGGCCAATTCCTCCGATAGAGAATCCAATGAGTTGGGTAGACATAACTAAAAACCACTGATCTAAATGGAATTTGACGTTGCCAGCATGGATTTCGATGAGTAAAAGATGCTTACAACTGAAGCTATAGGTTTGGTGGTAATAAACTCGCTGTACGGCGATGATATCAGTGGCGTATGCTGAACCCGCCCCTACACTAGCCTATAGGAGGATAAAACGACATTTTCGTCAGCGAGAGCTAATGCACAGACCATGACCTAAACCCAAAGGGTCAGTAATGTACCAAATCACAAAGATGTATTCATACAGAAATGAGGACGTGTTCTTTAACTGTAAATGGACCGGGGTTTATCGAGATACCGAGGATTTTCCAGTCCGGGAGCCAAGCAGCAGCAGCACGACCTACAGGGAAGGACAGTAGCTGGGCCACGATAGGATAAATGGTCACAGACGGGTAGCGGAAAAAGAAAAATTGGTTTAGGCCAGGAATCAAAATCGCCCAAGCAATACCAATAATCCATGTTCGCAAGGTCGTAACAGGCATGTTGGGGTCGTCAGTATTGGCTACAGCAGACCGAACCTCCGGGTAAGGACTTTCATTGTCAAATTCGATACCGTGTTCGTCGAAATTCGGGTCGTCAAATTGAGCACCAGTGAGCTCCTAGATTTTGCGAGCTCTAGTTAGAGTTGGGTTTAAAAGGGTGTAGGTACGAGGGCTTACTGCAATGGAAGAGTCTAAATGGGATCATTGTTAAACCGAGTGCAGAGGTTGTAGTATGGCTTTGGATACATACCATCAAGGAATTTTGGCGCTTGTTCGTCATGGCCCTTTTCGTTAGCGAACATCTGGCTAGGGAGGCTTTCTTCGTGAATTGTATATTGCGTGGCCTGTTCAGCCTTGGCAAGGACGTGGGAGGAGTAAGAAGCACACAAATCGATCTTCCAGTCAGGGTGAGCAGTTTATAACCGTCATATTAGCTGCATCAAATCCACGATAAGAAAAGGGAATGCACATCATCAGGAAAACGGCCAGTCCGTCTTTCGCGTCTTTGATGTCTTCTTTGTAAAGACCCCAAAGACCATAAAGACTCGAGTGATTGAACGTCTTTAACGAGCCATGTACCTTTTCCCGGAAAGATCCCTCTATCTTTGAGAGATCATCAACAAATCCTGATCACAGGCTACCCCTTCTGTAGGGCTTTTCAGCGCTTGTAGTACTAGCACGTGATCACAGGATCCTCCTATAGATTTATCCTGTCATCAGGATTCGCTGATGGTGCCTATGCCTTTGCTGAGCTTCCCGGAGAGATGGCTGTCCATCCCGTCAAAGACTGCGAAATCTTTGTTCGTCATCTTCCAGATCTTTGAGTTGGCTTATAAACTGTCTCAGAGGGGTCTTTGATGCTCCGATATTGTGAAAATGAAATAT
>Ga0307517_10007761_pt1 | contig 15557 bp, 10 predicted proteins | sample 23_EM_MG_FD_194515 | JGI IMG/M metagenome (GOLD analysis project Ga0307517, IMG submission 194515) | Populus trichocarpa ectomycorrhiza microbial communities from riparian zone in the Pacific Northwest, United States - 23_EM | ecosystem: Host-associated > Plants > Roots > Unclassified | place...
CACCCCAGCAGTTTCCTTACTCCCAAACCTACGTACCGTCGTAGCATGGACGAACGACCTCCCTCTTACCTCCCTCTTCCTCACACCGAGGGTGCACCACCTCAAGCTCGTAATGCACCCAGGGCACGTCGCCGCCCTATCCTCCCTCGCACTCGAAGTGCCCCTCCACTCCCCAAACCTACGATCTCTCCATCTCGTAGAAAGCACAGGCAGCATTTGGAATGTATCCCACAAAGCTCAATTCATCGACGCACTCACTGAGCTGCTCGAAAACCTCAAATTGGAAGAATTCATCTGCAATTGGTTTCCTCTTTCGGAGGTCATGCTCAGCGCGGTGCTGGGTATGCCGGATCTCAGTACAGTGGCGATATACGCTACGATGCCGGATTTGGCGCAAGTCATGCATACCCATCCGATCCAGGACGTGCATATTCGGCGATTTGCCCTGTATACGCCCCTGCTCGTTCCATCCCAGCTGCCGCACATTATATCATCCCTCCACCCGTCCAAGCTCAAGGCACTGTGCATCACAGCGCGCTGCACGTCATGCAACACGAAGGAATTGACGGCCGTGATATCGACCCTCGTAAATACCTGCTCGCCAAAACACCTCACCGAGTTTTACATCGATTCTGGGCGGCATGATCCTGTGGATGTGGCAGCGGCGGCGATTGACTTCAAGATGCTCAAACCTCTTCTGCAGTTCGTGCATCTACGTCGCATCTCACTACCGTCCCACCCATTCGACTTGACAGACACGGAGGTCAAGGATATGGCCCTGGCATGGCCGAATCTAGAGGATTTGTACTATTGGGCATACAAATACCCACCACCCGAGGGTTCGACCAACACTGGGCCAAGGACGTCGCTGAGAGGCCTCCTATGGCTTGCGACTCTCTGTCCCAAGCTCATTACTCTAACTTTTCCCTTTCGCTCCTCGAGTGTTGATGCGGAATTCTTTACAGAGGACGAGATGGCGTTGGCTGAAGGCCACCATTTGAACATCCTCGATGTTGGGTTCTCAGAGATCGAGAGTGCCGAGCAGGTGGCACTGTTCATAAATACGGTGTTTCCTAACCTTACGCTGTTGGTATTTAGAGTTGGACAGCCTTATTACGGACGATGGGAGAAGGTACAAGAATTAATACAGCATTCGTAGGTGTTCGACGATTTGGATAGATACATAATTTTAACCCCCAGTCAATTTAAAACTTGAAGGCTGCCACTGTTGTGATATAAATTACTTACTGTCTGATTTGAAGAACTATTGGGTGGAACCCCGTTTTCCTTGAATACTGGCGTACATCGTACGCTGAATTTTCAGCTGAAATTTACAAGCTTCTATGTCTCGTGAAGGACGTCGTGCTTCGACGATGATAATTGTGACCCTTCTTGTGGGAACTTATCAACCGACTTTCATGCACGCATGTCTTCCTCTCTTCTTTTTTCACTTTCACCCGAATTTCAGGCCTGCCTTGGACTTAAATGCACCACTGTCTTCATATTGAAGAAATATTAACCTCAATTTTCGAATTTGTGCTCTGTAATGCACCTCCAAAAGGACGTGGACCACTAGTATACGACAAACGCAATGTTTTGGCCCTCGTGAAGACATGCCGCACTTTCAGTTTGCCTGCGCTCCGGGTCTTATGGAAGAACCTATTTAGCCCCGTTCCGCTCATTCTTACCCTGCCGGAAGACCTTTGGCATGTGGAAAAAAAGGCAGGCAAAGCTTTCACTGCACCCTCGACCCTTGTGAGTGACCAAAAATATCTTCTGTGAAAGCCAAACCAAAATGACGTTGTAGAGTTTCAAAAGAGAGATACAACCTGACGACTGGGAGAGGTTCGACTTCTACGCATCGTTTGTGCGGCACCTTGGGGTGAGAGAGATGCAAGGGTGGTCACCCGAGAAGGTCATTGCTTTTGATGTTGGGGTCCGACGACAGTTAGAATCCCGGACCCCACCAGTTTCCTTACTCCCAAACCTACGTACCATCGTAGCATGGAAGAATATCCTCCCTCTTATCTCTCTCTTCCTCACACCGAGGGTGTACCACCTTGAGCTCAGGGTGGGTCCACTCCAAGCCGCCGCCCTATCTTCCTTGGCACTCGAAATACCCCTCCACTCCCCGAACCTACGGTCTCTTCATCTCATAAAATACCCCACTTTGCAAGTACCCGACAAGGCTCAATTCATCCACGCACTCGCTGAGTTACTCAAGACCCTCCAATTGGAAGAATTCATTTGCGACTGGTTTCTCCTTTCACAGGACATGCTCAACGCGCTGCTAGGTATGCCAGAACTCAGCACAGTGGACATACATGCTGCGATACCGGATCTGGCTCAAGCCATGCATACCCACACGGTGCAGGAGGCGCGTATCCGGAATTTTCGCCTGTGTGCTGCCCTGCTCTTACCATCCGGCTTGGCACACATTATATCCTCCTTCTGCCTGTCGAAGCTCGAGGCGCTAAGCATCACATCGTATTGCGAGCGGTCGTGCGACGCGACGGAATTGACAGACCTGATATCAACGCTGGTAAACACTCGCTCGCCAGAACACCTCACAGATATTTCTATAGAGTCCAGGTACCAACACGCGGCTGCCGTGATTGACTTCAAGATGCTGAAGCCCCTTCTGCAGTTCGTGCATCTACGGCTCATCTCATTACCAGGCCACCCATTCGACTTGACCGACGCGGAGATCAAGGTTATGGCAATGGCATGGCCGAACCTCGAGAAGTTATCCTGCTGGCAATATCAATACATGTCACCCGAGGGTTTGATTACCGCTGTCCCAAAGACGTCGCTCCGAGGCCTCCTATGGCTTGCGACGCACTGTCCCAAGCTCCATTCTCTAACATTCCCATTTCATTCCTCAAGTGGTGCTGTGGAAGACTTGACGGAGGACGAGATGTCGTTGGCTGAAGGCCACAGTTTGAGCTTATTCGATGTTGGATTCTCGGAGATCGAATCGGCGGAGGAGGTAGCGAGGTTCATAAAGAGAGTGTTCCCTAACCTTGCGAAGTTGGAATTTAGAGCTGGAGTGTTTAATACCAAACAATGGGCCAAGGTACAAGGACTAATCACGTTCGTACATTACTAGTCATCCAAGTTCACTGGTCAATGAAATGAGGCACCCAAATGAAGTTAAGCCTCGGAAACATTTCGTATGAGAAACATATATTTTGAACTGACAGAAGTATGGAAATATATCGTAGAATATTCACAACCTCAAATTTCAATTAATCACCTCGAAACCAGTCAATGAAGCACTTGTCACGCTGGCCTTTTTCTCTGTCCAGATTCCGAAAATGACAACTGTGACAGAATGTGACCACCCTCCGTTTCAATTTTCGAGCACGATTTCCTCCTTTTGCCAACCTTTTGCCGATTTTTTTTGGTTTGCTCAAGCAACGGGTAGACTTTAAAATATCTCCATTCTGACCCTTATTAATTTTAGCCTCAATTTTCGAGTTTGTGCTCTATAATGCGACAAGGACCGGACCACTGACATACGACAAACGCAGTGTTCGTGAAGACATGCCGCACTTTCAATGTGCCCGCGCTTCAGGTCTTATGGAAGATATCCCCGTTCCACTCTTTCTTACCATGCCGGACGACCTTTGGCAGGTGGAAGAAACAGGGAATCCCTTAGTTGCGCTTGTGAGTGGCCAAAAAGTCTTCTGAGAAAAAACAAAACCAAATGACGTTGTAGAGCCTCAAAAGAGAGATACAACCTGACGACCGGCAGACATTCGACATTTACGCATCGTTTGTGTGGCACCTTGGGGTAATAGAGATGCAAGGGCAGACACCCGTGAATTTCATTTCTTTTGGTGATGGGGTTCAACGACAACCAAAATTCCGGATCTACGGTTTCCTTACTCCCGAACCTACGTACCGTCGTAGCATGGACGAACGACCTCCCTCTCACCTCCCTCTTCCTCACCCCGAGGGTGCACCACCTTAAGCTTGTGATGCTCACGGGGCAAGTCACCGCCTCATCCTCCCTGGCACTCGATGTACCCCTCCGCTCCCCGAACCTACGACCTCTCCATCTCGTAGAAAGCACAGGCAGCATTTATAACGTATCCCACAAGGCTCAATTCATCAACGCACTCGTTGAGTTGCTCGAAAACCTCCAGTTGGAAGAATTCATCTGCAATTGGTTTCCTCTTTCAGAGGACATGCTCAGTGCGACGCTGGGTATGCCGGATCTCAGTACAGTGGCGATATACGCTATGATGCCGGATTTGGTGCAGGTCATGCATACTCATCCGATCCAGGACGTGCATATTCGGCGGTTTGCCCTGTATACGCCCCTGCTCGCTCCTTCCCAGCTGCCGCACATTATATCATCCCTCCGCCCATCCAACCTCAAAGCACTGTGCAGCACGGCACGTTGTACGTCATGCAATGCAAAGGAATTGACGGCCGTGATATCGACGCTCGATTGACTTCAAGATGCTCAAACCTCTTCTCCAGTTCATGCATCTACGCCGCACCTCATTATCGTCCCACCCATTCAACGTGACAGACGCGGAGGTCAAGGATATGGCGATGGCATGGCCGAAACTGGAGGATTTGTACTATTGGGCATACCGATGCACGCCACGCGAGGGCTCGACCAACACTGGGCCGAGGACGTCGCTGAGAGGCCTCCTATGGCTTGCGACGCTCTGTCCCAAGCTCATTATTCTAACCTCTCCCTTTCACCCCTTGAGCGTGGATGCGGAGTTCTTTACAGAGGACGAGACGGCTGAAGGCCACCATTTGAACATCCTCGAGTCGGGTTCTCGGAGCTCAAGAGTGCCGAGCAGGTGGCGCTGTTCGTAAATACAGTGTTTCCTAATCTTACGCTGTCGGTATTTAGAGTTGGGCAGCATTATTACGGAAGATGGGAGAAGGTACAAAAATTAATACAGCGTTCGTAGGTGTTCGACGATTGGATAGAGATACTTGATTTTAATCCCCAGCCAAACTTGAAGCTGAAGGCCGTCATTGTTGTGATATTAGTTACTGTCTGATTTGAAGAACTATGGGTTGGAACCCCGTTTTCCTCGAATATTGGCGTGCATACGCTGACAAGTTTTCTATGTCTCGTGAAGGACGTGAAGTCTATGCTTTGACAATGATGAGATTGGGAGTCCCTTGTTGTGGGAACTTTTCAACTGACCCTCACGTATACATGTCTTCCTCTTTTCTTTTCTCACTTCCACTCGAATTTCAGGCCTGCCTTGGACTTGAATGCATTACTGTCTTCATATTGAAGAAATTTTAGCTTCAATTTTCGAGTTTGTGCACTGTAATGTGCCTTCACTATCACACGACAAACGCAGTGTTTTGGCCCTCGTGAAGACATGCCGCACTTTCAGTTTGCCTGCGCGCCGGGTCTTATGGAAGAACCTATCTAGCCCCATTCCACTCCTTCTTACCATGCCGCGAGACCTTTGGCATGTGGAGGAAGCAGACAACACCATCTCTACGAATGCGCTCCAAACGCTTGTAAGTAACCAAAACCTTTATCTTGCGAGAAAACCAAACCCAATGACATTGTAGAGTTTGAAAAGAGAGGTACAACCTGGCGACTGGGAGAGGTTCGACATCTACGCATCGTTTGTGCGGCACCTTGGGGAAAGTGAGATCCAAGAGCGGTCACCCATATACCGCATTACTTTTGATTATGGGGTTCGACGACAGTTAGAATCCAGGACCCCAGCAGTTTCCTTACTCCCAAACCTACGTACCATCGTAGCACGGGAGAATGACCTCCCTCTTACCTCTCTCTTCCTCACACCGAGGGTGCATCACCTCAAGGTTATAATGTACCCAAGGCAAGTCGCCGCCCTGTCGTCTCTCGCACTCGAAATACCCCTCCGCGCCCCAAACCTCCGGTCTCTCCATCTTGTAAACCAGGTCATTTGGGACGCACCCCACCAGGCTCGGTTTGTCGACGCACTCCTTGAGCTACTCAAGAACCTCCAATTGGAAGAGTTCGTCTGCTGGTTTCCCCTTTCACAGGACATGCTCAACGCGGTGCTAGATATGCCGGACCTCAACACAGTGGACATATATGCTACGATGCCGGATCTAGCTCAGGTCGTCCATACCCACCCGGTTCAGGAAGCGCGGATCCGGAAATTCAGCCTGCATGTTCCCTCGCTCGTTCCATTCGGCTTTTCACACATTATACCCTCCTTCCACCTGTCCAAGCTCGAGGCGCTAACCATCACAACGCGTTTTGGGAAGTGTAATGCGACGGAATTGACTAGCATGATATCAACGCTGGTAAACACCTGCTCGCCAGAATACCTCACAGTTATTTACATAAATACTGGGCACTACGACTTCCCACAACCCGGGGCCGTAATTGACTTCAAGATGCTGGAGCCCCTTCTGCCGTTTATGCACCTACGACGCATCTCATTACCTAGGCACCCATTCAACTTGACCGACGTGGAGATCAAGGATATGGCAATGGCATGGCCGAACCTCGAGGAGTTATCCTACTGGCAATATCAATACGTGTCACCCGAGGGTTTGAATACCATTGTCCCGAGGACGTCACCCCGAGGCCTCCTATGGCTTGCAACGCACTGTCGCAAGCTCAATTCTCTAACATTCCCTTTTCATTCCTCAAGTGGCGCTTTGGCAGACTTGACGGAGGACGAAATGGCGTTGGCTGAAGGCCACAGTTTGAGATTATTCGATGTTGGGTTCTCGGAGATCGAATGTGCGGAGGAGGTAGCGAGGTTCATAAAGAGAGTGTTCCCTAACCTTACGCTGTTGGTATTTAATATTGGAAGGCCTAATACCGAAAAATGGGAGAAGGTGCAACAACTAATACGACGTTTGTAGCTGTTCGACCATTTGGATAGAGATAGTAATTGTAATCTCCCGCCAAACTTGAAGGGTGCCGATAGCTGTCATTGTTCAAGTTGTGGTATCAATTCTTGGCTGTGATCTGAAGAACCATTGGTTTGAACCCCGTTTTCCTCGAATATTGACGTGGATACCCTGAATTTTCAGTTGCAATTTTCAAATTTCTACAAATTTTCCATGTGCTTCGACGATGATGTGATTGGGACCCTTGTTGTGGGAACTTTTCAACCAATCCTCATGTGCGCATGTCTCCCTCCTTTTCTCACTCTCACCTGAACGCATCACTGTCTTCACATAGAAGAAATTTTAACCTTACTTTGCGAGTTCGTGCTCTGTGATGTACCTCGAAAAGGACGCGGACTGCTAGCATACGACAAACGCAGTGTTTTGGCCCCCGTGAAGACATGCCACACCTTCAATGTGCCTGCGCTTCAGGCCTTATGGAAGAACCTGTTTAACCCCATTCCTCTCTTTCTTACCATGCTGTGTGACCTTTGGCAAGTGGAAGAAACGGGGAATCCCTTATTTACACCTACATAGGACGCATCATGCGTAAGTGGCCAAAATTATCTTATGAGAAAGCCAAACTGAATGACATTGTAGAGTTACAAAAGAGAGATACAACCTGACGACTGGGAGAGGTTCGATGCATACGCGTCGTTTGTGTGGCACCTTGGGGTGATAGATATGCAAGGACGGTCACCCATGAACTTCATTCTTTTGATGATGGGGTTCGATGATAACCAGAATCCCGGACCTGCGGTTTCCTTACTCCCAAACCTACATACCGTCGTAGCATGGACCACCCTCTCACCACCCTCTTCCTCATACACAGGGTGCACCACCTTAAGCTCGTGATGCATCCAGCGCCTCGTCGTCCTATCCTCCCTGGCACTCGAAGTACCCTCCGCTCCCTGAACCTCCGGTCCCTCCATCTCGTAGAAAGCACAGGCAGCATTTAGAACGTATCTCACAAGGCTCAATTCATTGGCGCACTTATTGAGCTACTCGAAAACCTCCAGTTGGAGGAGTTCATCTGTAATTGGTCCCCTCTTTCAGAGGACATGCTCAGCGCGGTACTGCATATGCCGTATCTCAGTACAGTTGCGATATACGCTATGATGCCGGATTTGGCGCAGGTCATGGATGTCCATCTGATCCAGGATGTACATATTCGGCAGTTTGCCCTGTATACGCCCCTGCTCGTTCCATCTCAGCTGCCGCACATTACATCATCCCTGCGCCCGTCCAAGCTCAAGGCATTGTGCATCAGAGCACACTGCACGTCATGCAACGTGGAGGAATTGACAGCCGTGATATCGACCCTCGTAAATACCTGCTCGCCAAAACACCTCACCGAGTTTTACATCGACTCTGGATGGCATGATCCCGTAGACGTGGCAGCGGCGGCGGTGGACTTCAAGATGCTCAAACCCCCTCTCCAGTTTGTGCATCTACGGCGTATCTCATTACCGTCCCATCCATTCGACTTGACGGACGAGGAGGTCAAGGATATGGCGCTGGCATGGCCGATTCTAGAGGATTTGTACTATTGGGCATACCTATACGCACCACCCGAGGGCTCGATCAACCCTGGGCCGAGAACCTCGCTTAGAGGTCTCCTATGGCTTGCGACGCACTGTCGCAAGCTCATGACTCTAACATTCCCATTTCGCCCTTCGAGTGTTGATGCGGAGTTCTTGACAGAGGACGAGATGGCGCTGGTTGAAGGCCACCATTTGAACATCCTCGATGTTGGGTTCTCGGAGATCGAGAGTGCCGAGCAGGTGGCGTTGTTCGTAAATAGAGTGTTTCCTAACCTTACACTGTCTGTATTTACGAGTTGGACAGCCTTATTATGGACGATGGGAGAAGGTACTAGAATTAATGCAACGTTCGTAAGTAGGTGACTGGGGAATTTGATAGATATAATTGTAATCCGGCACCTACTATCGTTGTGATATCAATTATTATCTGATTTAAAGAACTGTTGGGAGGAACCCCATTTTTGCTGAATATTGACGAGCATACACTGAATTTTCAATTTTTTACAAGTTTTCTATGTCTTGCGAAGGACGCGAAGTCTATGCCTCGATGATGATGAGATTGGGACCCTTGTTGTGGGAAGTTTTCAACCGACTCAGGTACGCATGTCTTCCTCTTTTTCACTTTCATCCGAATTTCAGGCCTTGGTGAATGCATCACTGTCTTCATATTGAAGAAATTTTGACTTCCATTTTTGAGTTTGTGCTCTGTAATGTACCTCGAAAAAGACGCAGACCAGCATACGACAAACGCAGTGTTTTGGCCCTCGTGAAGACATGCCGCACCTTCAAAATGCCTGCCCTCCGGGTCTTATGGAAGAACTTATTTAGCCTCATTCCACTCCTTCTTACCTTCCCAGAAGACCTTTTGTATGTGGAACAAGCAAAGGGCCCCTTCTCTGTGCCCACCCTTGTGAGTGACCAAAAAAAGTCTTCTGAGAAAGGCCAAACCGAATGACGTTGTAGGGTTTCAAAAGAGAGATACGACCTGATGACTGGGAGAGGTTCGACATCTACGCATCGTTTGTGCGGTGCCTTGGGGGGCGAGAGATGCAAGAGGTGTTACCCATGAACCTCATTACTTTTGATGATGAGGTTCGACGACAGTTGGAATCCCGGACCCCAGCGGTTTCCTTACTCCCAAACCTACATACCATCTTTGCAGGGACGAATGACCCCCCTCTCTCCTCTCTCCTCCTCACACCGAGGGTGCACCAACTCAAGCTCACCACGACCCCTTCGCAAGTCGCCGCTCTATCTTCCCTGGCACTCGAAATACCCCTCCGCTCCCCGAACCTACGGTCTCTCCATCTCGTAGAAACCGTCTATTGTCACGTATCAGACAAGGCTCAATTCACCCGCGCACTCGTCGAGCTACTCAAAACCCTCCAATTGGAAGAGTTCATCTGCAAATGGTTTCCCCTTTCACAGAATATGCTCAACGCGCTGCTAGATATGCCGGAACTCAGCACAGTGGCCATATACACTGCGATGCCGGATCTGGTTCAGGTCATGCATACCCACCCGGTTCGGGAAGCGCAGATCCGGAATTTTAGCCTGCGTGTTCCCTTGCTCATGCCATTTAGCTGGCCACACATTATATCCTCCCTCTATACATCCAAGCTCGAGGCGCTAAGCATTATATCGTGTTGCGGGTCATGCGACGCAACGGAATTTACTGCCCTGATATCAACGCTGGTAAACACTTGCTCGTCAGAACACCTCACAGATATTTCCATAGACTGTGGTCCCATACACGTGGCAGCCGCGATTGAGTTCAAGATGCTGAAGCCCCTTCTGCAGTTCGTGTATCTACGACGAATCTCATTACCAGGCCACCCCTTCGAATTGACCGACGCGGAGATCAAGGATATGGCAATGGCATGGCCAAATCTCGAGGAGTTATCCTACTGGCAATATCGATACATATCACCCCAGGGTTTGATCACCCTTGTCCCGAAGACGTCGCTCAGAGGCCTCCTATGGCTTGCGACGCACTGCCGCAAGCTCTATTCTCTAACATTCCCTTTTCATTCCTCAAGTGGCGCTTTGGAAGACTTGACGGAGGACGAAATGTTGTTGGCTGAAGGCCACAGTTTAAGATTATTCGATGTTGGGTTCTCGGAGATCGAATGTGCGGAGGAGGTAGCGAGGTTCATAAAGAGAGTGTTCCCTAACCTTGTGAAGTTGGTATTTAGAATTGGAGAGCATAATGCCGAACAGTGGGAGAAGGTAGAAGAACTAGTATGGCAGGTTTCATAGGTGTCAGTTTAACGGAGACAATTGTAGTCAAATTGTATTAGGACCTCCAACCAAGGGCCTCTGTTGTGACATCGATTAACCTTCCCATTTCGTTCCTCGAGTGCTGATACAGAGTGCTTGACAGAGGACGAGATAGCATTGGCTGAAGGCCATAAATTTGAACATCCTCGATATGGGGTTCTTGTAGCACTGTTCGTGTTTCCTAACCTTATGCAGTTGGTATTTAGAGTTCGACAGCCTTATTACGGACGATAGGAAAAGGTACAAGAACTAATAATATTCGTAGGTATTCGACAATTTGGATAGAAATAATTGTATTCCCCCGCTAGACTTGGAGGCCGCCATTCGAGTTATTGTGATATCAATTAATGCAATTACTGTTAAATTACTGTCTGACTTGAAGAGCTATTGGTTGGAACCCCGTTGTCCCAGAATATTGGCGTGCATATGCTGAATTTTCGGCTGGAATTTTCAATTCTCTACAAGTTTTCTATGTCTCGTGAAGGACGTGAAGTCCATGCTTCAACCACGATGAAATTGGAACCCTTCTTGTGGGAACTTTTCAACCACTGACCCCCATGCACGCATGTTTCCCCTCTTTTTTCACTCTCACCCTCTCACCCGAATTTCAGGCCTGTTGAATGCATCACTGTCTTCATATTGAAGAAATTTTAATTTCAATTTTCGAGTTTGTGCTCTGTGATGTACCTCGAAAAGGACGCAGACTAGTATACGATTATTACGATAAACGCAGTGTTTTGGCCCTCGTGAAGACATGCCGCACCTTCAATGTGCCTGCGCTCCGGGTCTTGTGGAAGAACCTGTTTAGCCCCATTCCACTCCTTCTTACCATGCCGGAAGACCTTTGGCATGTGGAAGAAGGAAAGATAGCCTTTGCTATGCCCCGAACGTTTGTGAGTGACCAAAAGTGTGTTCTGAGAAAAACCAAAGCGAATGACGTTATAGAGTTTCAAAAGAGAGATACGACCTGATGACTGGGAGAGGTTCGACATCTGTGCATCGTTTGTCCGGCACCTTGGAGTGGGTGAGATGCAAGGGCGGTCACCCATGAACCCCATTACTTTTGATGATGGGGTTCGACGACAGTTAGAATCCAGGACCCCAGCAGTTTCCTTACTCCCAAACTTGCGTACTATTGTTGTATGGACGAAAGACCTTCCCCTCACTTCTCTCTTCCTCACACCGAGGGTGCACCACCTCGAGCTTGTGATGCACCCAGGGCAAGTCACCGCCCTATCCTCTCTGGCACTCGAAGTACGCCTCCGCTCCCCGAACCTACGGTCTCTCCATCTCGTAGAAAGCACAAGCAGGATTAGGAATGCATCTGACAAGGCTCAAGTTATCGACGCACTCGTTGAGCTACTCAAGAACTTCCAATTGGAAGAGTTTGTCTGCAACTGGTTTCCCCTTTCACAGGACATGCTCAACACGGTGCTAGGTATGCCGAAACTCAGCACAGTGGACATATACGCTGCGATACCGGATCTGGCTCAAGCCATGCATACCCACCCGGTCCAGGAAGCGCGTATCCGGAATTTTAGCCTGTGTGCTCCCCTGCTCATCCCATCCAGTTTACTATACATTATATCCTCCCTCCACCTGTCGAAGCTCGAGGCGCTAAGCATCACATCGCGTTACGGGCGGTCGTGCAATGCGACGGAATTGACAGGCCTGATATCAACGCTGGTAAACACTTGCTCGCCAGAACACCTCGCAGATATTTCCATAGGGTCCAGGTGCATGGCGGGGGCCGTAATTGACTTCAAGATGCTGAAGCCCCTTTTGGAGTTCGTGCATCTACGGCTTATCTCACTACCAGACCACCCATTCGACTTGACCGATGTGGAGATCAAGGATATGGCAATGGCATGGCCGAACCTCGAGGAGTTATCCTACTGGAAATATGAATACATGTCACCCGAAGGTTTGATCACCATCGTCCCGAAGACGTCGCTTAGAGGCCTCCTATGGCTTGCGACGCACTGTCGCAAGCTCCATTCTCTAACATTCCCTTTTCATGCCTGCTGTGGTGCTGTGGAGGACTTGACGGAGAACGAGATGGTGCTGGGTGAAAGCCACAATTTGAGCTTATTCAATGTTGGGTTCTCGAAAATTGAATGCGTTGAATGCGCGGAGGAGATAGCGAAGTTCATAAAGAGAGTATTTCCTAATCTCACGTTGCTGGCATTTAGACATGGATGGCCTAATACCAAACAATGGGAGAAGGTGGAAGAACTAATGAAGTTTTCGTAGGTGTCCGGGAGTTTGACGGAGGCCATTGTATGTAGTCAAATTATATTGGGTTTCCCAACCAAAGAACTCTGTTGTGATATCGATTACTGTGGACTGAGTGTCGAACTTGAATGGTCGACCATTATATGTCTCTATCTGTTCGTTCGAATTGAATTCGGCCATGTCAGCGAAGGACCGGCCGGGGTGTTGCGATGTCCTTGTTCAGTTTGGGAGCTGGATGAATGAATCCTCATTTTGGTCAAATATCAGTGTGCATACGCTGAGTATTTAGTTGGAATTTCCTATGCTTTGTGAAGGGTGTGAAGCCCATGGTTCGACAATGATGAGATTAGGACCGTTATTGTTTTGGGTTCCTTGAGCGATCAGTTCATATATAATACGAATATGGCTTATTGGGATATCCGAAGAATCGCGGTTCAAGTAAAGCTGATGGAGCAAGGGAAGATATCCTGAATTTTGATGTTGTAACAAAGGGACGAGGTATCCCGAGCTCCCAGTAAATGTGCTGAGCAGAGGGAGGACCGATTCAGGGGGGAATTTCACGATTCCAATAGGAAGATTCCTGGTTAGGTCCAAGGTAGTAATGGAAGGGTGCCTTTGAAAGAATTTAAGCAGATCCGGAAACGGAATTTGGAGATCAGCGACGGAGAGGTGCGTCAATGATTTCATATGAATGGAAGGGAGTATGAGGGACCAGTCAAATACGCTCAACGTAATATGCGATAGAGAAAGTTTGGTGATAGGCGACAAGTTTAACAGATTAAGGGTAAATGGGTACATTGTTGCAAGGAATAGGGTATCACTGTCGATGGAAATGGAGGTGAGCCGGGGTTCGGAAACGAGTGACAATGGATATTTGGGTTGGCGGGCAGTTACAGCATACGTCAATGAGCTGGGCTCCGACTCCGGTGCTGACGGCGGTTCTTCTTTCTTTCCTTGCTTTGAGTTAAAGCAGCGCCAAACGAGTGGTATACGTTTGAGGAGGGGCGGAAATATATTCCAGTGGGGTCCATTCCCGACAGCCTTCACCCCAATATCTTCTACGTAGGGGTGTGTATGGCGCTCGTGGAATGAAAACGTAAATGGTCCTCTTCCACGATCTTCGGGGCGTCCCCCGTACCCGGTGATTGATACCCCAAGATTGGGATGTCCAGCACATGCGTTGAGGATGGACGCAAGTTTTTTTAGACTGTACGGTTTCTGCAGATGCAAAAAGACGTTGTCCACTCGCCTTGCACGCGCTATCAAACTGTGCACGCAGCGGTTGTCTTTGTCATTGTCCCTGACGTCGTAGCGGATCCGCAGGTAGGATCCGCCGAAAGGTTCTAAGCGAGCCCCCAAAACGGAATCGGGAATGAAGAGTTTTGGAGTATTGGAATCTGTATGCAGAGAAATACGGGTTGAAAGTATCAGGGTTTGAAGGTGGATAAGCTGCCCTTGAATGATTTGGGGCATCAAGACCTCATAGAGGCGTCGACATGTTACGGCGAGGCGAATTTGGGAAGCATCCTGGTCTCCGAGATATTCTGCAACTTCGAAAATCAGTTCTGTAGGAAGGTTTGAGATGGTCATTCCTTTGCGTTTCCTCTGAAGAGTCAGTCTGACATCTGTTGAGGGAGGCCTTGTGTTTGTTCATGCTTTTCCAGTCAACGCAACAACATGTCAATGATTAGATTCTTTCAAGATTCTTTTCAAAATCTTTGTGTCTGACAGTGACTGAGTTTAGCTTCAACTTGGATGTAAATTCTCAGCGAAGATCGTAATCCACGCAATTGAAAGCCACAGTGGTAAGCCCTCACTCTGTAAGAGGAACGTCAGAGATTGGTAGACTTTATCAATGAAAGTTGGGTGAAGGCAAGGAAGTAAGTCACCAACCTCTCAGCAGTCGATCGGCGCCTAATTAATGGTCTCTTTGTGGTAATTCAACAAGCGCCCAGATTACAAGTGGGCCCATTTTCGCTTATTTAAGTCAAATTGGGAAAATTCGGGGAAGGTGGGATACAGTCCTTTTTTCAATAAATTCTTCTGGGGTGCTTCGGACGGAATTGTACCTCCGAGTCTGGCCGCTAGTGACAGGGCACCCAAATCTGGCCAAGTGTCAGAACTGGGTGGCCAGGATACTCAGAAAGATTGGTGTGCATCCAGCTTAGCGTCACGGTTAGCCTACCCGGGCCAGGTCCATTGACGGCTAAAAATGTGATCGAAAAACGATATCCAAATTGGGGATCTGGGCAAACCGAAAAAAAAAGGTCCAAGAACGTTCGATGTTGGCTATCGGACGCCTCTTACCCCAAACAGCTTAGGAGCTTTATTGCCGGAAGTGATACCCAGAACTTATTATTGGCGCAAATTCAGAGCTTCTCCGAATCGGAAATGCTGAAGGACCTTGATAATCGTTATGGAAGAACTAAAATTATTCCACGGCGGGGTCCAGGGCGACCTGCACAAAACAAGGCCGAGCGATAGCGATTTCGAAGAGAATGGACTTTCACATGCCCCACCCGACTTCTTAGTGTCCTTCAAGCTTTTCGAAGCTTCATCCCTTGAGTAGAAAGGGAGACAGATCACACGAAGTAGATCGTTAGTACA